>Ga0115029_1000936_pt1 | contig 23793 bp, 20 predicted proteins | sample SidtaG_3_FD_87297 | JGI IMG/M metagenome (GOLD analysis project Ga0115029, IMG submission 87297) | Marine algal microbial communities from Sidmouth, United Kingdom - Sidmouth_Asex1 metaG | ecosystem: Host-associated > Algae > Red algae > Unclassified | place: Sidmouth, United Kingdom | collected... | reverse complement strand
CACACCCGCATTACCAGCTTCGGCAACTACATCGGCTTCCTTCTTGTGCAATTTTGCATTCAACACATTGTGTTCGACTTTGCGAATGCCCAACATGCGGGACAGTAATTCCGAGATTTCAACGGAAGTCGTCCCTATCAGAACGGGTCTTCCGTCTTGTGAAAGTTTAGTGACTTCGTCGATTATCGCATTGTATTTTTCACGTTTGGTCTTATAGATCAAATCGTTTCGGTCGTCACGTGCAATGGGTCGATTGGTCGGAATTTCCATCACATCCAACTTATAGATTTCCCAGAACTCGCCGGCCTCTGTGACGGCCGTACCTGTCATGCCCGAAAGCTTGCGATACATTCTAAAATAATTCTGAAGTGTAACCGTGGCGAAAGTCTGTGTCAATGCCTCGATCTTTACACTTTCTTTCGCTTCAATTGCTTGATGGAGTCCGTCTGAATAACGACGGCCATCCATGATACGGCCGGTTTGTTCATCAACAATCATCACTTTATTTTCCATCACCACATATTCAACATCTTTTTCAAATAGGGTATAGGCTTTTAATAACTGACGCATGGTGTGGATGCGCTCACTTTTTACGCCAAAATCTTTGAACAGTTGCTCTTTAAGTTCGGCTTCTTTTTCGATTTCAAGATTTTGGTTTTCTATTTTGGCGATTTCACCACCGATATCTGGCATAACGAAGAAATCTTTGTCATCACTATCTCCTGAAATATATTCGATACCTTTGTCGGTCAATTCGATTTGATTATTCTTCTCCTCGATGACAAATAATAATTCTTCATCAACAACCGGCATTTCTCGATTGTTGTCTTGCATATAATAGTTTTCGGTTTTCTGCAACAATTGTTTGATACCTTCCTCGCTCAAAAATTTGATAAGGGCTTTGTTCTTTGGAAGTCCTCGGTGCACTCGAAGTAATAAAAAGCCACCTTCCTTGGTGTCGCCTTCTGCAATTTTCTTTTTGGCCTCGGCCAATACACCGGTCAAGTATTGTCTTTGTTTTTGTACAATTTCTGAAATTTTTGGTTTTAGCTCATTGAATTCGTGACGCTCACCTTCAGGTACCGGGCCGGAAATAATCAACGGTGTACGTGCATCATCGACCAAAACTGAATCGACCTCATCGACGATAGCGAAGTTGTGTGGCCGCTGCACCAAATCTTTCGGGGTGTGGGCCATATTATCGCGGAGGTAGTCGAAACCGAATTCATTATTGGTACCGTATGTAATATCTGCATTGTAGGCCGCGCGACGGCCATCGGAGTTTGGTCTGTGGTGATCGATACAGTCAACGGATAATCCATGGAATTCAAAAATAGGTGCCATCCACGCGCTATCCCGTTTGGCCAAATAATCATTTACCGTTACCAAGTGTGTGCCGTTTCCAGAAAGAGCATTGAGATATAACGGCAAAGTGGCTACCAAAGTTTTACCTTCCCCGGTCTGCATCTCTGCGATTTTACCTTGGTGCATCGCGATACCACCTATCAACTGTACGTCATAGTGTACCATATCCCAGGTTACCTCTTTTCCCGCGGCATTCCAAGAATTTTGCCAAACTGCATTGTCGCCATCCAAGGTTACATATTCTTTGCTGCCAGAAAGTTCGCGGTCGTATTCCGTAGCTTTTACAGTCAACGTTTCGTTGGCTACAAATCGCTTAGCGGTTTCTTTGACAACGGCAAAAGCTTCTGGTAAAATCTCAGCTAGGGTATCCTCGGAAATTTTGTAAATTTCATCTTTCAGCTTATCGATTTCTGCATAAATGTCCTCATTCTTATCGATATCGGTCGACGCCTGAACTTCTTCTTGAAGTGTCTCTATCTTTTCGGTCTCGTTTGCATAGCTTTCTTCTATTTTAGCTCTGAATTCGACTGTTTTACGCCGGAGTTCATCTAAACTTAGACTTTCTATGGCTTGTTCGTGCGATTTTATTTTCTCGACAATTGGTTGTAGTTCTTTAACATCTTTCTTCGACTTGTCGCCAACGAACGTTTTTAATATTGAATTTATAAAACTCATAGTTACTTCATGTTATTTCTGGATTCCCTTTGAAATTGCAGACGATTTCCTGAAAAATTACAGTCTTCAGTAAAGCAAAAGGTGTTCCAGTTAAGGTATTCTAGGAAAATACCCATAATAGCTGACAAAATTACATAGAACTCATTTGAATAACTCCTATTTGCTGCAAAATTATCACTTTGCACTTTAATTTTATGTTTTCAGTACCATATCGTATTCTATACAGTACAAAAAACATTTCATGATAGCACAAAGTGATAATTTCGCTGACATACTAATAATTAATACGAGTCCAAAAAAAAAGCCTCCGAAGAGACTTTTAAGACACAGAGGTCTATATTTTAATATTCATCCTCGTTCCAGAGGTAGTCTTCTTCCGTAGGATAATCTGGCCAAATCTCTTCGATAGATTCATATATCTCGCCACCTTCTTCTTCCATAGATTGTAGATTTTCTACAACCTCTAACGGGGCTCCTGTTCTAATCGAGTAATCTATAAGTTCGTCTTTGGTGGCAGGCCATGGGGCATCACTTAAATAAGATGCTAATTCTAATGTCCAATACATTGCAGTAAATTGATTTTTAAAGTTTTGCAAAAGTAATTTTAAAATGGAAATAGCCAAGTTTTTTTGGACTTATTTTAACCAGATTTTCAGTTTATTTCTGCTATAATAATGTGATAACGGAGAAAATCGTGAATTATTAGCCTTTTTTGGCAGGTATCCATTTAATTTCCTCCACTGAGAAATCTTTTGACAATTTTCGTGCCAATACGAAGAGATAATCCGATAAGCGGTTCAAATACGACAGTACATTGGCATCAGTAGGTTCTATATCATGTAAAATGGATGCTTTGCGCTCAGCACGCCTGCAGACCGTACGTGCTATGTGGCAGTATGATACGGTAGAATGTCCGCCTGGAAGTATGAAATGGGTCATTGCGGGAAGCGATTCGTTCATTTCATCGATTTTGTTTTCCAACAGGTCGATATCCACATTATTTATTTTATCGATATTCAATCTTTCTTTGCCAGATTTAAGTCTGGCCTTTTCGGGGTCCGTTGCCAAAATGGCACCTATAATGAATAATTTGTGTTGTATAATGCCTATGGTGTCTTTTACATGCGTATCGATTTCTTGGTCATTGAGCAACCCAAGCCAAGAATTCAATTCGTCAACACTGCCAAGTGATTCGATTCTTATATGGTGTTTTGAAACACGCGTTCCGCCATAAAGTGAGGTTTGCCCCTGATCACCCGTTTTGGTATATATTTTCATGTAAAAAGTTCAAAATCAAGTGTCAAGTTCCATTTCAAAAAAAATTAGAAGCTTTAATACACTCAATATGTGTTTATTTGCTTACGAAAAAAATTATTGTCTATTGTCTTTTCTTTCTCTATCCCTTCGTGTACTCCCCTCCATAAATTTTTTTGACTTACGTTCTCTTGAGCGATTTCTATTCCGCATCGAAATGAATAGATATATCGCGAACAAGACCCCGGCAATTATGTAAATGGTATTATCCATAACAATTTAGTTGATTTTAAAATTACTCGATTATATCCGAATCTTAAAATGTTCTTTGACCTGTTCTTTTCTGAAAAAGATTATTCCACAGTAAAAGAAGTCGATTGTTACGGTTACTTTTTCACTACTTATAATTTCATTCCATAAATCAATGGTGGTTTTGTTCTTATAAATATTATTGATCAAGATCATCGAATTGTTATGGATTTTTTCTTCGGACATCATTCTAGAAAACAAATTTAAATTCGGTGTTTCAATATAAATAAGGTCAACCGTTTGCTTTGCTAAAACAAGATTCTCGAATTCACGGTTGACCAAATCCCTTACATTTGAATTCTCTTCTATTTGTAGCTTTTTGTATCCGAAATATGAAATGCTTTTTAAAAGTACATCCATTGATTTTGACTTCCGGTGGTTTTTTCTCCGATAAACGCATTTCGTGAGGTAGTCAAAAACAAAGGGGGAGTGCACTCCATGCTCATTGGTGGAGTTTAGAAGGAATTTGAATTTTTCAAAGAGTTGATTCGCCATATAGCTGAGATATCACATAAATTGACCAGACCCCTCGGTCTCCCTTTCACCTGAATCATTATCTAACCGAAAGGGAGCCATCTCCCCTTGAACAAAAGGGAGTAGTTATTTCAACCTTACCCTTCGACAATTGCAGACAACTCGAACCAGCGTTCGGTTTTTCGGTCGATGGAATCAATGACTTGTTTCAATTGCATCGATAGGGTATCGATTTCTTCACCCTTCATCGATTCGTTTGAAAATCTTTGCTGAATCTTTTCTTTTTGTTCTTCAAGTTGTCGGATGTCTTTTTCAAGTTTGTTGTACTCTTTCTGTTGGGTGTACGACAGTTTTTTGCTTTGACCATCGCTTTTCCACGATTTTTTTGACTTGCTTTCCTGTTTGTCAGCTTCTTTTTTTGCTCTTTCCGCAATTATTCGTCCGTTCTCATAATCCCTGTAATCGGAGTAATTTCCGGGGAAATCCATTATTTCGCCTTCTCCCTTGAACACAAAAAGGTGGTCGACGATCTTATCCATAAAATAGCGGTCGTGCGACACCACTATGAGACATCCGGGAAAATCCAACAAGAAATTTTCAAGAATATTAAGGGTGACGATATCTAGATCGTTGGTAGGCTCATCTAAAATCAGGAAATTCGGATTCTGTATCAAAACCGTACATAAGTAAAGCCGCTTTCGCTCGCCTCCGCTTAATTTAGCAACGAAATCATATTGTTTTTTACGGTCGAAAAGAAAACGCTCCAATAACTGCTGGGCAGAGATTTGTCTTCCTTTTTTCAACGGAATAAAATCTCCAAACTCTCGAATGACATCAATGACTTTTTGGCCTTCTTTTATTTTGATTCCGTTTTGGGTATAGTAACCGAATTTTAAAGTATCACCAGTTACAATTTTACCGCTGTCGGGTTTATCATTACCGGTAATCATATTCAGAAAAGTGGACTTGCCCGTTCCATTCTTGCCGATAATACCCAATCGATCGGCTCTTTGAAAGTTGTAATCGAATTTCTCTAAAATAACCTTGCCGGGGTAGGATTTGGAAATCTTATGGAGCTCCAAAATCTTATTGCCCATACGGTCCATGTTGATTTCTAACTGTACTTCATGGTCGTTTCTACGCTTGTGAGCCCTTTCTTTAATCTCCGAAAAATCTGAAATTCTAGATTTAGACTTCGTTGTTCTCGCCTTCGGTTGGCGACGCATCCAGTCCAATTCTTTTTTAAAAAGCCTCTTTGACTTATGAAGCTCAACATCTTCTTGCTCGATTCTTGCTTCTTTTTTTTCGAGATAGTAACTGTAATTTCCTTTGTATGAATAGAGTTGCCCGCTATCTAACTCCAATATTTCATCACAGACCCTTTCTAAAAAATAACGGTCGTGGGTGACCATAAACAGTGTGAGGCTCTCCTTGGCGAAATAATCTTCAAGCCATTCGATCATTTCTAGGTCAAGATGGTTGGTAGGCTCATCTAAAATCAACAGGTCGGGTTTGTTGATCAAGGCATTGGCCAGGGCAAGTCTTTTCTTTTGCCCGCCAGATAACTTTCCGACCTTGGCCGCTAAATTGTCTAATTTTAATTTGAATAGTATTTGTTTATAGAGGGTTTCGAAGTCCCATGCCTGATACCGCTCCATATCTTCGAAAGCAGTTTGGTACACCTCTTCATTTTCAGGGTTTTTTAAGGCCTTTTCGTATTGCTTGATTACTTTAAGTACCTCGTTGTCAGAAGCGAAAATAGTTTGTTCTACCGTCAACTCGGGGTCGAGATCAGGCTCTTGCTGTAAAAATGATACCCTTATATCTTTTCGAAAATTTACTTGACCGGTATCGGCAGTATCTAGACTGGCAAGAATTTTTAGAATCGAGGTCTTGCCCGTTCCGTTTTTAGCTATCAAGGCAATTTTCTGGTCCTTATTAATGCCGAATGATAGGTCTTGAAACAATATAAGTTCGCCATACGATTTTGAGATTCCTTCTATTGTGGCAAGATTCATGGACGGATCTTTTTGGTGGTGAACTTTTTATATAGGAACAAATAACGAATTGTTAATGATACCGTTAGCGGAATTATCAAAACAGAAAATGATTGAACTTTAAATGCCCATAAAATGAAAGTAATCGCAATTAACAAGAGTAGTGCAACCAAGTATTTCGATATCCACCTTGGGGGGTGTTTTTTTAGTACTAGAAAGGCAACGATAAAGTTTAAAGGAAATACCCATAGTATATTGAAGTTCATCACCGTCCAGATATGGTCGGTCAAAAACCATAGATAAAATATGAGCAGTCCGTGTAACCCGATTACAAAAAACAAAATAAAATCGAACCATCTACTTCTTGTATCTTTTTTATGGTCGCGATAGGTGATATAGCCCGTAAATATCAAAAACAGGCAAAACCAGAACAATGGCGATAGTATAAAATTGCTTTTGATTTTCTGTGTGGTAGAAGTTGTTATTTGAGATTCGTTAAAACTTAAGAGTTTTGAATTTAGCTTTGCGTCTGTCAACTGTTTACTTACGTAAAAAGGTAAAAATAGATGCTCTTTTGGCGATGCTTTTCTATCAATGACCGACCCAAGGGCAAGATCGATGCCAAATTGCCCCCAAGAATTGGTCTTGAGGTGATGTCGCATGAGCTCCCTAAAAGTGTAGGTTTTGTCAATATAGTTTCCTTGAAAAACAAGATCATCGCCAAAAACTTCTTTTTGAACTTCCCATATTTTTGTCGCGCAATTGTTGAGAATATAGTCGTATTGATAAACCCTATTTTCGGGTCGTGCATTGTTTTCCAAGAACAAGAATAATTGATTTCGTTGTTGTTCGTCTAAGTCCAATATTTGCTCTTTGACCCATCGATTTTCACTTTTGTACTCATCTAAAAACCTGAAGAAGCCATTACGAACTAAAAGATAGTCCATTCTGCCTTGCGAGAATTTGTAATAGAAATTTTCTCCTCTCGTATCGAATACTCCATAATTGTAAACGACATCAATGCCTTGGGCCGAATCTAGAACTCGAATCGCGCTGTGGCCAAAAGCGGTATGTAATTCTTCTCCGGGACCACAAGTAAGTACGCTGATTTTGGAGCTTGGCGAAAGGTATACCTGCTGAGCAAAGGTAATAACCCCTATAAATAGCAGAAAAACCAGAAGAAAACCTTTACGTATCATTGCCTTTCACGGTTGTAGAGAACAAATATCCGAATAAAATATGGCACAAAGTAAAAGCAATGAAAATTGTATTATTTTTACCAAAATCGACCAAAAATGAAAAGGCATATCCCAAATTTCATTACACTTCTCAATGTTTTATGCGGATGTGTTGCCAGTGTTTTTGCGGTAATGAATCAACTTGAAATCGCTGCGATTTTTGTTTTTCTTGGTATTTTTTTCGATTTTTTGGACGGCCTAGCAGCCCGCCTTTTGGATGTCAAAAGTGAATTGGGACTACAATTAGATTCGCTTGCCGATGTCATAACCAGCGGTCTAGTGCCTGGTATCGTAATGTTTCAATTATTGAAAATGGCTGAATCTGGTGGTTGGAATATCATTAACTCGGCGACAGGGTCGGAAATATCGATACTGCCTTTTTTCGGATTTTTGATTACTATGGCCTCGGCCTATCGTTTGGCTAAATTCAATATCGATCAAAATCAAAAAGATAGTTTTGTAGGTCTACCAACACCCGCGAACGCTTTAGTGATTATTTCTTTACCATTGATTATGATGTACCATGAAAATGGCTTCTTGAATGATTTAATTTTGAATCAATGGTTTTTAATCGGGCTAACACTTTTAAGTTGTTATTTGTTGAATTCTAAACTCGAATTGTTCGCTCTGAAATTCAAAAGCTGGGGTTTCAAAGAAAATGCGCACCGCTATATTTTTATAATCATCAGCGTTGTTCTTTTGATTACCATGCGATTTATTGCAGTGCCGATGATTATAATTTTCTACTTAATTCATTCATTAGTGCTTAATATTAAATCAAGAAGCGGTAATTAATATGTTAAAGCTGATGAGGCGATGGGTTTTCTAAAAGTCTTACAAACGTGATGGTTTTTCTAAAATTTTCTTACAATTGCTGTTTTATTTGCCTTTTCTCAGGATTGTTACGGCTAAATTCCACTTGAAATTAGCCCACGTGAAGTAGATTGTATAATTTTAAGAAATCAACATTTTGTATCATGAATAAAGTCAAGGAAGTATCCGACTATATTGCGGGTGCTTCATCTGATCAGAAAGAAGTACTAAGCACCTTAAGGGAGTTGATCTCAAAAGCAAACCCCGATGTCGCCGAGAATTTTAAATGGAGTAGACCCGTTTACGCCACAAAGAAAGATTTCTGTTATCTGCAGTACAACAAGAAACATGTGAATCTCGGTTTTTTTGAATTCGATAAAATAGACGATCCCGACAATCTATTGGAGGGTACTGGAAAGGAAATGCGCCATATCAAAATCGAGAACGGCTCGAAGCTGAATCCCCCGGTGCTCTACAAAATGATTAAACAGGCCTCGAAGTTTTAGGCTTTTTAGCAGTTATTGGTTGACCTTCTTTTTGCGAAGTTCGAAGTTTTTGCCCAAATAGACCTTTCTGACCATTTCGTCGGCCGCAAGTTCTTCGGGGATTCCCGATTTCAAAATTCCGCCTTCGAACATTAGATAAGAACGTTCGGTAATCGCCAATGTCTCTTGAACATTATGGTCGGTAATCAAGATGCCGATGTTTTTATCTTTTAAGTGGGCAACAATGGTTTGAATATCTTCGACGGCTACTGGATCTACACCGGCAAAAGGTTCATCTAATAAGATAAATTTGGGATCTGTTGCCAAAGCGCGGGCTATTTCGGTTCGCCGCCTTTCTCCACCTGATAATAAATCGCCTCTATTTTTTCTTATGTGGCCAAGGCCAAACTCCTCGATCAGCGCCTCCATTTTCATGAGCTGTTCTTTTTTGCTCATTTTGGTCAATTGCAAAACGCTCAAAATATTCTTTTCAATACTCAATTTTCTAAATACCGATGCTTCCTGTGCTAGATAACCGATTCCGTTTTGAGCGCGCTTGTACATGGCAAAATTGGTAATTTCCATATCGTCTAAGAATATTTTGCCCCCGTTAGGTTTTATCAGTCCGACGATCATGTAGAAAGAGGTGGTCTTGCCTGCTCCGTTCGGACCTAGCAAACCGACGATTTCTCCTTGGTTTACTTCCAAAGAAATTCCTTTTACGACCTTTCGGCCACTATAGGTCTTCATTATATTTTCTGCGCGCAGCTTCATCTTTTCAAATCTAGATTATAAAAATGATCCTTGGCTTATGTTTATTCTTTATTTAACCTTAAGGTTTTTTTGTTGTCTTTTGGCCTCCCCCTTCAACACCATTTTAGAAATGTAGATGCTTATCTGATATAAGATTAAAACGGGTATAGCCACTATTATTTGGCTTGTTACATCTGGAGGTGTTATAACCGCTGATAAAATCAAAACAATTACAAGGGCAATCTTTCGATACTTTTTCATGATTTCAGGGGTGATCAAGCCAACTTTTGTCAAAAAGAAAATGATGATGGGTAGTTCGAAAAGTATACCACAAGCGATGACCGATGCTCGAACCGCCCCAATATAAGAACCTATGTCGAACTCGTTCAGAACTTCTTCACTTACCTGATAGGTGCCCAGAAAGTTGATTGATAGGGGAGCGACAACATAATATCCGAAAAGCACTCCCAAGAAAAATAATAAAGAAGCGATCAAGATAAAACCCCTTGAGTTTTTGCGCTCGTTCTCACGTAAACCAGGACTAATAAATTTCCACATTTCCCAAAGAACATAAGGAAAGCCGACAACAAAGCCTACCCATATAGCGGTCCATATATCTGCGGAAAATTGTCCACCCATTGTCCGACTTTGTATGGTAAAGGGGAGTTCATCCTTGCAAAAGTCAGATTCCATTCCTACAGAGGTCGCAATGTTACAGAATAGTCGATAGGTAGGGAAATCCATTTTCTTTGGACCAAAAATAATAACGTCAAAAACGAAACTGCTGAATACAAAGGCAACTATTCCGATAATTACCACTGCCGCTACCGAGCGAATCAAATGCCAGCGTAATTCCTCTAGATGGTCTAAAAAAGACATTTCATCAGGAGATTTGGTATTCTTTTGCTTAGCCATTATAAAATACCTTCATTGATTAGGTTGTGCAAATGTACCACCCCTGAATAGTTTTCACCATCTATCGCCAATAATTGTGAGATACCTTTTTCTTGCATTATCTTGAGTGCCTTGACTGCCAAAACTTCCGAAGAAACGGTCTTTGGGTTTGAAGTCATAATGTCTTTGGCTTGAAGCCCGTTGATACTATCATACTTATTCAGCATTCTACGTATGTCACCATCGGTAATAATTCCAACGATTTCACCCTCTTTTAAAACAGCAGTTGCACCGAGCATCTTCTTTGAAATCTCAACAATCACTTTTCTGATGTCGGCATCGTGCCCGACCATTGGTTTTTGATTATTTTCGGCTATATCGGCCACTCTAAGATAGAGTCTTTTTCCGAGTGCACCACCGGGGTGGTATTTTGCAAAGTCGTCACTATTAAAGCCCCTAAGGTCGAGCAAACAAATTGCCAAGGCATCGCCAATGACCATTTGTGCCGTAGTACTAGTCGTTGGTGCGAGATTATTTGGGCAAGCTTCCTTTTCTACGAATGTGTTGAGCACAAAATCAGCTTGTTTGGCCAAAAAAGAATCTGCCTTACCGGTCATAGCTACCAATTTGTTCTTACCTCTTTTTATCAAGGGTACTAACATTTTGATTTCAGGGGTATTACCGCTTTTAGAAATGCAGATGACCATATCGTTTTCTTGAATGGTGCCTAGGTCGCCATGAATGGCGTCGCCGGCGTGCATGAAAATAGCAGGAGTTCCGGTAGAATTTAGAGTGGCAACTATTTTATTGGCGATAATCGCGCTTTTACCAATTCCAGAAACGATTACACGACCTTTAGACTCGATTATGCTATGAACCGTTTTTGCAAAGTCTTCATCTAAATGACCGGCCAAATTTTGAATCGAACGAGCTTCTTCGAGAATCGTTTTCTTCGCTAAATCTAAAATCTTTTCTATTTTACTCAAGTATATGTGGGTGTTCGTTTTGATATTTCTAAAAACTATCAAAATATGTAAACAGTTTTTAAAAGAATGTTTTATATTTATAAGAATACAAAATTAAGTAATCTAACCGTATACTGCGATATTTGTTATAATCAACTGATCTGATTCGAATTAGCCATCGAAGAATGCAACTACTTACCTCAAACTACTTGTTTTAATCAGTAAGAGATTTATTACTAAAATGTCAAATGAAAATTCTGTTTTGAAGGAAATCAATTTATACGAACCCCTAAAAAAGTTTTTCGGTTTTACCAAGTTTAAAGGGCTTCAAGAGGGTGTCATACAAAATATTGTGAGAGGCAATAATACTTTTGTTATCATGCCTACCGGCGGAGGTAAGTCGCTCTGCTATCAACTTCCGGCTTTGATGCAGGAAGGAACGGCGATTGTCGTTTCGCCACTAATCGCCTTGATGAAAAACCAGGTCGATGCCATTCGAGGTATCTCTTCGGAATATGGTGTCGCACATGTGCTCAACTCCTCGTTGAATAAAACCGATGTGAAACGGGTGAAGCAAGACATAGTTGACGGTGTGACAAAATTGCTTTATGTGGCACCGGAATCATTAACCAAAACCGAGTACGTTGAATTTCTTCAATCTGTGCCTCTATCTTTTGTTGCCGTTGATGAGGCGCATTGTATTTCGGAATGGGGCCATGACTTCAGACCAGAGTATCGAAACCTAAAATCGATTGTGGATCGATTGGGCAATGACATACCTATCATAGGTCTAACCGCAACTGCCACACCAAAGGTACAAGAAGACATTATAAAGAATTTGGGTATTTCCGATGCGAAAGTATTCAAGGCCTCTTTCAATAGGCCTAATCTTTATTACGAAGTGCGACCAAAAACCTCGCAGGCCGATTCGGATATCATTCGGTTTGTAAAGAAAAATTCAGGCAAGTCAGGTATAATCTATTGTCTGAGCAGAAAACGTGTAGAACAACTTGCACAAGTACTTCAAGTCAATGGAGTCAGCGCAGTGCCCTACCATGCTGGGTTTGATGCGAAAACACGCTCTAAATATCAAGACATGTTCTTAATGGAAGATGTTGACGTCGTGGTCGCAACTATCGCTTTTGGAATGGGAATTGATAAGCCCGATGTTCGGTTTGTGATTCATCACGATATACCTAAAAGTATCGAAAGTTATTATCAGGAGACCGGTAGGGCGGGTCGTGACGGTGGTGAAGGGCATTGTTTGGCCTTCTACGCCTATAAGGATATCGAGAAACTCGAGAAGTTCATGTCGAACAAACCGGTTGCAGAACAAGAAATCGGCAATGCCCTTTTACAGGAAGTCGTTGCCTACGCCGAAACATCGATGTCAAGAAGAAAATTCATGCTTCACTATTTTGGAGAGGAATTCGATGACGTCAATGGAGACGGTGCGAATATGGATGATAATGCTAGAAACCCAAAACCCCAACAAGAAGCCAAAGACGATGTAGTAAAGTTGATTAGGGCTGTAAGGGATACGAACGAAAAGTTTAAATCAAAAGAAATTGTTCACACACTTATTGGAAGCGTAAATGCCTTGGTAGCTTCTCACAAAGCTAACGAAAAGGAAGTTTTTGGAACAGGATCCAATAGAGATAAGGGCTACTGGATGGCCTTAATAAGACAGGTGCTCGTTGCGAAATTACTGAAGAAGGAAATTGAGCAGTACGGTATTTTGCATGTGACCGATAAAGGGCGGGAATTTTTAGAAAGTCCGGAATCTTTCATGATGACCCATGACCATGCCTATGAGCAGACCGATACTAAAGATATTGTTGGCGAGATAAAAGGAGGGGTCAGTGATGAGCGTCTTTTAAAACAACTAAAGTCATTGCGAAAAGCTCAAGCCGATAAATTGGGTGTACCGCCCTTTGTAGTATTTCAAGATCCGTCTCTTAGCGACATGGCCTTAAAGTATCCCATAACCACGGCAGAACTTTTAAATATTCATGGGGTAGGAGAGGGAAAGGCCAAAAAGTATGGTAGGCCTTTTATTAAAATGATTGAAGATTATGTTGAGGAGAATGAGATTATAAGGCCCGAAGATCTCGTCGTTAAGAGCACAGGGGCCAATTCTGCGTTAAAATTATATATCATTCAAAATGTTGATCGTAAATTACCCCTAAGTGATATTGCATCGGCCAAAGGGTTAGAGATACCTGAACTCATCAAAGAGATGGAACAGATTGTGTTCAGTGGAACCAAACTAAATTTGGGCTACTGGATCGATGAGGTTCTTGATGAGGATCAACAAGAAGAGATACATGACTATTTTTTAGAAGCCGAAAGTGATGATTTGAATGAGGCCATGGATGAGTTCGACGGTGATTATGAAGATGAAGAGCTTCGTTTGTACCGTTTGAAGTTTATCAGTGAGGTGGCCAATTAAAAATCAATGTTGAAAAATAAAAAAGGCCCTGCTTTGTTAGCAGGGCTTTTTTTATTTAATTATTGTTGAGACTAAATGTCTTTGGCCTCTATTGCCATTTCGCAACCGTAAGTATCCATAAAGAAGTTGTCCAAATCGTCTGCCTTTAGCGCCAGACTTTTTAAATTTTCCTTTACGGTATCGGCCCCATCTGTAAAGATGTCCGATAGATGTACCCGATATGAAATGTAGATTTTATTATCGTTGATTCCCAAGTAATACGGGGCAACATTTCTTTCCAGCAAATACTCCAGCAACTGCTCGAGATTTTGCTTTGGTAGATTGTTCATAGGCGATGTAGCGACTAAATAGTCCCTTTTGTAAACGAATATGCGCACAAGCGCACTACCTTGATGAAACTCCCAGAAATCTTGTCCGGCTCTACCGAGTACAGGGTTCATGCCCAATTCTGACAGGGACTCTTCAACAAAATTTGCGAAGTGACCCTTTTCGAATTCCTCGAAAACCGATATATCGATTGAATTTCCACAATTTGAGCAGAATTCGGCTTCTTGGTCGGTATAATTATCGCAGCTATTACATTTCAATCTATAGGCATTGTCGGCATACGTAAAATCTGTTAGCTCCTTTATCAGATCCGAATGTTTTATACCAAAACCAACATTATCGGCATTCGTGAATTTAGAGGTGGTCACACCTATAAGATTTCCTGCTTCGTTCAGCATAGGACCTCCAGAATTACCTGGGTTTACCGCGGCATCGGTCTGTAAATAAGCTCTAGAACCCATAGGCTGACTTACTGCGGAAACGATACCCTCGGTGACCGTATAGGGCATTCCGAATGGGTATCCGTGTATATAGACCTTGCTCATATTGCCGATTGCAACATCCGAATCGAGAGTCAGGTCGTTGTTCGTGTTTTCGAATCCGTCGATGTGCAGAAAAGCCAGATCGACTTCAGGATTAACCATTACTACATTGGCTACATGTCTGTCTTTTTTATGGTCTTCAACCGCTACAACCTTATTACCGGCTACCACGTGATAATTGGTGATTACCAAGTTGTTGCCGCTTACGGTGAAACCACTACCTGTGCCCGATGCCGTAATTATCTTATATATTGATTTTTGAATATTTTCCATGTCTTTTCTTTTAACTAAAATTATTTTATCCGAACAGTTTTGAGAACAATCCTTTTTTGCCAGAGCTCGCCGTGGTCTTTCCTAACAAGAAACTGTTGTACGCTTGCAAAAGTTTGGGTACGGCTACATGCGGTTCTAGACCTGAAGCGCTTTCAAGAGCATCGTAGATTGCATTCTTATGGTTTTCCTCCACATTGAAATTGTACAGCATGTACAGGTAATTGTATTGAAGAAAATACGACAGGGAAAAGTTGTCATTATCTTTTAGATACTTTGTTATCGTAGGTTCCCAATTCTTGACCTCATCTTGAAGAATCTGTACCGAACTTCTCCATTTTAATGAAATGAAGGCGTCAGCATGATAAATATCGGTCAAGAACTCTTCTTGCGTTTTTTCGCACAGCTCTTGCATGAACTTGGTACCCTTATCGATTCTGTACTGAAAGTCAATTTGGCCATTGAACATGTTGTTGACGTATTCTTGTAACTTAGTGCGCAAATTACCATGTACATAGGGCATGTTGACTATTTTCATTATAGATATCACTATAATATCCCATTGAAAATTATTCCATCTTTTTTCCTTAAAGAGGGCGCTGAGGTTCTTATAGTCTTCTAGAATATCCGAGATATTTTGCCAGACCTGGCTCACTTCGTCACCTGCCAAAGGCTGAACGTTCGCCTCTTTGTAAAAATCGGCTTTGTATTTATCAACAAATTCGTCATCATAATCGTCGGCATATATACATATTTCCCTTAGTACATCGTAAACCTTGTATGGCTGACACAATGCAATCGGCATTTCAAAATCGAACCAAAGTTCGTTATTGCTCAAATGAATTTGGGCAAGTGTCAAAGGATGAAAATTTACCTCGGCTATTTTACGATAAAGGGCTACCTTGTTAGTTGCTTCCGTTATGCGCAAGAAAGGTGCTTTGACCAAAAATTTATCTTCAGTAATCGTTACTTGTATTTCTGCCGATCCTTGGCCTCTTACTATAGTAACAGTACCGTTGGTGTCCTTTCCTGAAAGTATCTCAGGGTTGATGTAGTTGATGGTCTCTAAAAGAGCCGCTCGGAAATCCTTTGCTTCAAAGGCATCCATGGCTTTGTCCCAATGCGAGACTTCCGTTCTTGGTTCATCGATACCTTGTATGGGCCGTTGAAATCTTGGTAATACATTTTTCATAAAAAAGGTTTAAGGGTAGTTCAGAAGATTAAAATATGATACTACAACGGGTCAGGTCGTATTTTATTTTTCAACTTTGACTACCGGGGTTACTGTTCATCGAATATGTTACAAATATGCGGTGAACACAGTATTTTTGAGAGCTTGATTTCCGTGAAAGAGTACTCCCTGAAAACCGGGTTTTTGCTTAGGATTCCTATTATTGAGTAGTTGGTAATAAAAAAGGTCGCCAAATTGGCGACCTTTTTATCGATTTCATTTTTATTTTTAACGACCCGCCGCCGCACCATTGGGTTTGGCACGCTTCAATTGTTTTTGAATTTTCTTTATAGCGGATTCAATCGATTTTTCTGGTTCGATAATATTATGGGATCCCCAAAAATCTGGATCGGCAAAACCGATGGCTTCATCACTTAAAATAATCGAAGACTTTATCCTATCCTTTCCTTTCGGAAAACTGCCAAGGTTATTTTTCTTCCAATCCGTAACCGCCATTTCACAAGTCATACTGTAGACCGAGTTGAACAATCTTTTATCCCAATTTATTTTAAACTCTAACAGCACGTTGCTATATCCGTAATACCATTTATTGTTTTTTTCACGGTAGTCTACCCGATAGGCCACCTCTGTAGGCCATACACTGGCGTTCTTCGGTTTTTTACGAACAAACATTCTTGACGCTTCGTTTCTATCGGTTATATTCAATGAGTAAATGGCACTGGTCAGAATTTTATTTTCGGCATCGATAAATAATTTGCCTTGGTATAGCGGTACGCTTAAATCTTCTCTTTGTTCAAATTCCACGATATAAATCAATTTACCGTTCACTCTTGTCGACCCGTCAAACCGATAATCATAGTTCGATATCGATTCTTCTGAAAATATGTACTCGGGATATTTCATGACATCGATGAAAAGTGCATTGAACGGGCCACCTTGTAATTTAAGTGCCAAAGTGTCCAAGCGATTGTAATCAGTGCTTTTTCTGGCTTTGAAAAGTTGAACAGCATCTCTACGGGAAGTATTGTAGGGTGTCTTGTAAATATTTACAACAGCTTCGGATAATGAAACATTTCTTCTTCGTTTCTTAATCGTCTCTCGATAGAAGGCGGTCATAAGCGTGGGGTCGTCAAAATAATTTTCACCCTTTTTTTTCAAGGTTTCTCGCACCAACACCTCAGCATTCTTCGGTACTTCTATATTAACTTCGGAAAGTTCGGTAATCGAAACCTTTAACATAATCTTGTTGCCTTTTTCATTCATTTGCGACAAGGGAATCGATTTTGAGCCATAACCTAAGAAAGATACCAATATACTTCCTTCCGTTACATCGGTCGGAATCTTCAATGCGAATTCTCCTTCGGTGTTGCTTATCGTACTGATATTGGAGTTTTCCAAAGCCAATGTAGCGAACACTAATGGCTTTTTTGAGTCGCTATCGAGAATCTTTCCTTTAAATTCCTTAAAAGAGGTCTCTTGACTTTGCATGACATTCTGAAACGCATAGACCTTGGCGTTGCCAATTGTCAAAAAGAAAACCAGCATAGTTGCTAGATTACCCATGATTGCTTTTTTTGATATAATTTTCCTTTTTTGTATCATAACAGTTGAATTGAGATAAAATGACTGATATAGAAGGTCTTAAACCTAAAACTAATATCTATCTAAGTTAGTGAATATTGTGATATTTTGGTGTTAAAAGAGTCATATATTAGAGACAAGTTAGTAAATCGGGCGTGTTCCTGTGGCATTGCCTGTTGGAATTTACAATTTATTGGTAAATTTTCAGTCATAGGGAAATGCTTCGTAGGTCGTATAAGATTTAAGGCTTCTTTCGTTGGCGGCCGTATTTTTAAAAGTGGTCGGTATGGATTCATACGGGTATCTAAAACTATATTTGGTTACCACAAAGTGTAAATGGGGGTAGCCTGAAAGGCCGGTGTTGCCACTTAGACCGATAATATCACCTTGCTCGACTTCATCTCCCACACTTACCAAAGCACCATTCTGGGTCAAGTGCATATATTGTGCGTAGGTATCGTCACCATGACCTATTATGACTAGGTTGTTGGGGTGGTTACCGTCTTCACCCGATTCTCGAACATACATCACCTTTCCTGCTCTTGAAGCAGTGATTTTGGTGCCTATCGTCATAGCGAAATCAATGGCAAACTGATCGGGTTGCCCTAAACCGTGGTACGAACCTGAGCAATGACTTAGGTTGACTTCGTAAGACTTGCCTACGGGGAAGGGGAGAACATAGGGTGATTTTTCCCAATCATCGTATTCTGTTCCTTCGCAACCGGCTGCTATCGGGCCAGCAACGGGAGTTTGAACAATGTTTTCTTCTTCTTCCATGGTTTTCTCCTTGGCACAGCTTAAGAGAATAGCGAATGCAAAATACCATGTGAATACAATCGAGCTAGTGAATGTTATTTTTTCTTTATACATACTTGAAAATTCTCTCATGACGCGCGTGTGTGTTCAATATATTTTGTTGGGGATAGTTCTGCGAATTTTTTAAAAGCTTTATAGAATGAGGCCCTATTATTGAAACCTACATCATAAGCTATTTGTGTGACCGTTAACCCGTTCTTTTCTACGTTCATCAAGAGGTTTTTTGCATCGGTAATGCGATAGCGATTGATAAAATCAAAGAATGATAGATTGAAATGTTCGTTTATAATCTGAGAAGTATGGTTACGAGAAAGGTTCATCAGACGTGACAGGTCGTCAAGGCGTAGCTCGTTATTCAAATATGGCTTTTCATTTTGCATGATTTTCAGCAGTTTAGCTTTCATTTCTAGTGATAAAGCAGCTGAGAGCCCTGTTTTTTTGTACTTGATAAATGGGAGAATCTCTTTAATCGATTTGCCTTCGAAAACCTCGGGTTGAACGAATCCGAAGAAGGACAGAAGCCCAATGAAAAATACTATGGCGATATCGACGAGATAGTCAAAACTTGGATCCATTAATTGAAAACGGACCAAGAAAATATAGGAAGCAAATAAGAAGACAAAACCAAAATAAGACCCAACAAACCATTGTAGCCACTTGTTTTCACGATACCCCATTCCCTTGTGCCGAGCAAATTTAAAATAGGATAGAAAGGCATAAAGAAACATGATGCCGATTATCACCCAAATAGCATAGTTCGGAAAATATGCATATTCATAGGTTCGACCCTCTGTCATAACCTGCAATTTTTCGCTTGAGGATAGTTGGTAAAAGGGATATAACATTGTGATAATCACTATAGAGGGAACTAGAAACAGAAAATCCAAAAGTCTAAACCCGATATTCTTGATAACTTTTCTAGCATAAATGAACACCAATGATCCATAAAGCGTCCACAGCGGAAAGTGGGTAAGGTTCAGATGGATGAATGGCTCCGTATAAATGTCTCCCGACCAGCGAAGACTATTGTTCAGTAGTTCTAACGAAAAGAGAAAGGTGTAAAGGCCTAAAATGATATTCGCCATTTGGTCTCCTCTTTTTTTGAAAAAAAACAGTATGGAGAGCAACACACCTAAAAAAGTAAAAAATAAGAATAAGATAATAATCCAATTCATGGTGATATTTTATGGGTGCTTTATCGTTAAATTTCGACGCATTGCAATGCATGATTCTTATTAGGATAAAATTACCCAAATATCAAATAAACGCTGTCTCTTACTATAGGAAATGGTCATTCAAGACAATAATAGGAAGGTCCTACCTTATATCTTCATGGGTTTTTTTGGAAGTTGAAACCAATCTATGTATTTCGTCGATTTCGGTGGTCGAAAGATCTCGATATTTTCCAACGGGAATATCCAATAACACATTCATGATTCGAACACGTTTTAGTCTTTTAACGCGATAACCAAGATATTCGCACATACGTCGAATTTGACGATTTAGCCCTTGCGTCAAAATAATTTTAAATTCGTTGTTGTTTATTTTTTCGACCTCACATTTTCTTGTGACGATATCTAAAATCGGTACTCCGTTTCTCATTTTTCGAAGAAAATGTTCGGTAACGGGTTTATTGACGCGAACAATGTATTCTTTCTCATGATGATTTCGAGCACGAAGTATTTTATTGACTATATCACCATCGTTGGTCAAAAAAATAAGACCCTCACTGGGCTTGTCCAATCTCCCGATGGGAAAAATCCGCTTTGGGTAATTTAGGAAGTCGATGATGTTATCTTTCTCGACACGGGTGTCGGTAGTACAGACAATGCCAACGGGCTTGTTGAAAGCAAGATATACGGGTTCATCTTTAGGTTGTGAAATCAATTCACCATCAACTTTTACTTCATCCCCTTCCGTGATTTTCGTGCCCATTTCAGGTATTGAACCATTGATGGTTACACGGCCTTGTTCAATCAATTTATCGGCCGCTCTTCGTGAACAATAACCAACTTCGCTGAGGTATTTATTGATTCTGGTTTGTTTAGGCTCGCTCATTTAGACGTTCAAATGGAATTAGGGGACTTGTCATGTGTTGTAGAACAAAGATAATCAAACGATTTATCGAAATTCTTTTTAGGCCATTAACAATTGTAATCGAATAATCCCAAATAGAATTTTTTCAACGCAGTGATTTTCTTTTGAAACACATTGAATTTGAAGAATACCGTCGGGTAAGATTAGTTGTTGAATTCACCAAAATGCCATAACACCCCCGATGGGTCGTGCATAAAAATTTCCCTTCCCCAATCCCAAGTCTTAATATCGGTAAGTCTAACCCGCATATATTTTTCTGTCAATCTTCGTTTGAGAAGGTCTTCTTCACATTTTTCAACGTCGTCGACTTCTAGAAAAATCATGGAATTATCAATCCAACCTTTTACGTAATAATCTTGTAAATAAAATGCTAGTTGGTCATTGACTTTGAAAAGGCTCATTTTTTTGTCGATTATGATTTCCTAGAAGTCCAGCTCTTGATAGAACTCTCTTGATTCTTGATAATTTTTTGCGCCGATAAAGGCTCGTATACTTTTTGATTTATAGCTCATGGTTCGATTTTTATATAACAAATACGCAGCCAGCAATTGGTTCTTTAGTCAGGTCGAATCCGGTCTCGTTCAGCAAAGTTCCATGTTCTAAAAAGGCATTTAAATCGGTAAGCTAGAATTTCCGCTTATTAATAAACAAAGCACCTATCCATTTAACTTTTTTCATCCAATGGTACTTTAAATTGTTTGAGCGAAAAAAAGTATTTTTCTTTCAAGAAGACCAAAAGCGTATAGTTTTCGGCAAATGAAAATACGATAAAATCTATACTCTTGGCTTTTAAAAGTTATTATGCTTATTGCCGTCCCAGCTGTATGATTTCCAAATATATTGGTCTTTGACTTGAACAAATTCGTTACAGCCTTTGTTGATATATCCTAAGAAAAAAATCCAATATTTCTGGACAAATACCTAGATTGAGCATCTTTTTTTATTGGCCTAGCCATACATTTTTTCGCTATGGAATTTGATATTTTTCTTGTTTAGGGGTAGTCAAATATTAAAAGCTTCGTATTGTTTTGATTTTGAACGAATTATAAATTTAGCTTTTTTTTCCATTCGATTTTCTACAGACATCAAAAAAAATGCCATCCAGGTTGCTGCCGATTGAAATAAACTTAGGGCAGTTTACGTTATCACTATTCCAAATCTAAGCACCAGACCATGTCCCCCAATCGATTATATACTCTATTTTTCATTCTTTTCATTAGTACGTCAATAAAAGCTGCTGATATCTATGTTGATATAACTGCGACGGGGGCGGGTGATGGAACTTCATGGGCCAATGCCTATACCGATGTGGAATTGGCTATTGAGAGTGCGGCCGCTAATGACATCGTTCATATAGCCGAAGGGGTATATTATCCGGCAGGTAGTATCAATGTAGGGGCTGCGCTTACTATTCTAGGGGGTTACCCTGCTGGCGGCGGAGTGCGAAACGCTAGCTTATATACAAGCCAAATTCGAGGTGATTTGAACCCTACGCGATTGTATCCCATCTTCTCAGCAGGTACGAGTATGCCAATGGCAATAGATGGGTGCACCATTTCACATGGACTTAGGGGAATAGAAACAGCGTCAGATCTCAGCTTGAACAATTGTAAAATACTAGAACATGGTACTTCTGCCCCTTGGGGAGGAGGGCTTCATTTTACATCACCTGGCGGAACCCTTAGCGTTAATAATTCTGTTTTTAAGGGAAATGTAGCAACTTTTGGCGGTGGTATTTTTTTAAGAGGAAACGCATCGACCACAGCCAATATATCGAATACAACCTTCGAATCTAACTCATCTGATGGCAATGCTGGGGGTGCCTTATATTGTTCTACCAACACAATCATGAATGTTGACAATTGTTACTTTTTAAATAATTATACCAGTGTCGCCGCAAGCGCATTGTTGAATTTAGGCACGACTACTATTCGAAATTCTCGCATTATAAGCAATAACACCCGCACCTTTATAACATCAACCAGAGGTTTCGTTACCATTGAAAATACCTCTCTTGTGTTTTCGGGGGTCGGTGGAAATACGATTATCGCTAACAATGGCGCAGTATTCAGATTTGTTAATTCAACGGTTTCTACCACCGATATTGCGAATGTGCGAACCGTAATCGCAGATTACAGTTCAGTAAGTTCAGGGGGTAGGACCGAAATTGATAATTCTATAGTCTATTCCGGCCCAGATCCATGTGATTCAGGTATTCACCCAGCAAATTCCCCAAATTTTCAACTTAGAAACTCGTTAGTCGTGGGACAAAATAGAACCGGCTTTTCGAATATCAATGGAACCGTTGCCGCAAATACCCCGCTATTTACAGACCCATCGACAAACGATTTTACACTACAAGGATGTTCGCCTGTCGTAAACATGGGAAACAATTCTTATTATGGCGGATCTGTCGATTTAAACGGAAATAGTAGGGTAAACGAATCGACTATTGATATGGGTGCTTATGAATTTCAGTCCCCAAAACCTTCAGGTTGTGCTGCTGGGCCACAGGCCCCCTCTTGTACCAGCCTCTCATTGCCTGTGAACGGTGCAACGAATGTACCTATAAATACAGATTTGACATGGGATGCAGATCCGAATGCGACGGGTTATCGACTTAGGGTAGGCACTACCTCCGGCGGTTCTCAAATTTTGAACAATATCGATGTCGGAAATTTTACGACTTACGATTTACCTTCCGACTTGCCCGACGGGACTACCATTTATGTCAGGATAACACCTTATAATACTGTGCCTACTTGCGTACCACTGGTCTGTACGGAGGAAAATTTTATGACAGGTAGTACGGGTACACCCCCGTCTTGCACCACCTTAACTGATCCATTGGACAATGCCACCAATGTTGCGATTACCACCGATCTGACCTGGAGCGCTTCCACCACTGCCACTGGCTATCGTTTGACGGTGGGCACGAGTTCCGGTGGGACCGATATTCTGGATAACGAGGATGTCGGAAATTTTACCACCCATGATCTGACTGCGGACCTACCGGAGAACCAACAGGTCTTTGTAACTATCGTCCCATATAATACGTATGGCAACGCGACAGGCTGTAGCGAGGAGAGTTTTGTCACCGAGGATATTCTGAGTCCGCCTGCGTGCACCACCTTAACTGACCCATTGGACAATGCCACCAACGTTTCGATTACCACCGACCTAACCTGGAGCGCTTCGGCCACTGCCACTGGCTATCGTTTGACTGTGGGCACGAGTTCCGGTGGGACCGATATTCTGGACAATGAGGATGTTGGTAATTTCACCACCCATGAT
>Ga0115029_1000920_pt1 | contig 24132 bp, 14 predicted proteins | sample SidtaG_3_FD_87297 | JGI IMG/M metagenome (GOLD analysis project Ga0115029, IMG submission 87297) | Marine algal microbial communities from Sidmouth, United Kingdom - Sidmouth_Asex1 metaG | ecosystem: Host-associated > Algae > Red algae > Unclassified | place: Sidmouth, United Kingdom | collected... | reverse complement strand
CGCCGCTGTCGTCGCCGCTGTCGTCGCCGCTGTCGTCGCCGTCGTCGCCGCCATTTCCGACATTGCCGTCGCCTTGGCCGTTGTCAGGGCTGTCGCCTTGGTCCCCGCTCTGGTCGTTGCCTTGATCACCCGTCTGATCACCGCCGCTGCTCGCGACGCCCGGCACCGTGCCGGCATCGACGACACGGATGTGGTCCCAGGTGGCGGTGAACGGCGCGGCCCCCACCGAGGTCGAGATCAACCCGACCGCCAGGCCCGATCGAGCGTTCAGCCACGCGCTCGGCAGGGCGGTGGGTGCGCCCACCGCGACCAGGGGGCCGTCGACGCTGTCGCTGCGCACCTGTCGGTAGGCCCTGACCAGTTCGGCCTGCGGGTCCACGTGCAGCAGCAGGTCGATCCACTCGCTGCCGTAGAGCGCCGCCGACGCCTGCTTCACGTGTTCGAAGCGGCCGTCGCGTTCGGCCGCGAACTGCACACCGCCCTGGGCCCCGAAGGTGTTGGCGACCAGCTTGATGTAGTTGTCCTGGTCGCCGGTGCCGATGTACAGCCCGAGCGATTGATGCGGCTTGCGACTTGCGCCTGCCAACGGCTCCGGCAGGCGTGTCCGCACGACGAACGGTGCGGTGTCCTGCGTCACGTCGATACCGAACTGCAAGCCGTAGGCCTGATCGTTTCGGTCATGGATCGGGTCGGTGGCGGGAACCGCGCCGATGCTCAGCACGCCCGCGGCGCCCCCGATGGTCAGGTTGTCCCGATCGTACGATGCGCGCCAGTCGGTGGTGCCGTTGCTCATCAGGCCGCTGAAGCCCGAGTCGAGCAGGAAGCCGTCGGCATCGCCGTCGTTCCAGCCGTAGTCCAGCGGGATGGGCGTGGCGCGACCGTCGGCCGCATCGAGCGGGAACGGATCGCTCGGGTCTTCCTGTCCATCACCATCGGCATCCTTCTCATCGCCCGGCGGAATGTCCTCCGGCGGCGAGACGTCATCCGTATCCGCCGGCTGGCCATCCACGATGCCGGGGTCGCCGACCCGCACGAAGTCCCAGGTGGCGCTGAAGGGCTCGGCGCCGAGCGAGGTCGAGATCAGACCGACGGCAAGGCCGGTCGAACCGTTCAGCCAGGCCGTCGGCAGCGATGTGGATGCGCCGATCGCGATCCACTCGGCGTCCTTGCCGCCATCGCGCGAACGGTGAAAGGCGCGCACCTGGCCCGCACGCGGGTCCACGCGCAGCAGCAGATCGACGAAGTCGGTGTCGTACACGATCGCCGGACCCTGATGCACCGGATCGAAGCTGCCGGCGCGCTCGGCAGCGAACTGCACGCCGCCGCGTGGCCCGGCGGTATTGACCACCAGCTTGATGTAGTTGTCCTGGTCTCCGGTGCCGATGAACAGTCCGAGCGACTGGTAGGGCTTGCGGCTGGCACCGGCCAGCGGTGCGACCACGCGGGTGTGCACCACGAACGGTTCGGTGTCCGGTGTCGCATCGATGCCGAACTGGAACGCGTAGGTCTGATCGTTGCGCGCGCCGATCGGGTCACCGTCAGGTACCCGATCGATGGTGAGCACACCGGCCGCTCCGCCGGTGGTCAGGTTGCCGACATCGAACTGGTCGCGCCAATCGCTGGCCCCGTCGTTCATCAGCCCGCTGAAGCCGAGGTTGAACAGGTAACCCGGTGCGTTGCTGTCGTTCTCCCAGGTGTAGTCCAGGGGCAGGGACGTACCGCGCCCGTTGCGCGGGTCGAGCGCGAACGGATCGATCCTGTCCTCCAGTCCGTCGTTGTCGTCGTCGGCATCGCTCAGGTCCGAGACACCGTCGCCGTCCGCATCGGTCGGTCGGTCCGCGCCGGAGCACGGGTCGGTACCGTTGGCGATCTCGTCGCCGTTGGAGAAGCCGTCCCCGTCATCGTCGGCCGAGGGTTGCGTGCCGCACGCCCCGGGGCTGCCGGGGCTGCCGGGGCCGCCCGGGCCATCGGCGTCGTCGGAACCGCCATCGTGCTGCAGGGGCTCGTCCGCGGTCGAACTGGCGTCGAAGTCTCCGGGCTCGAAGACGACGATCGATCGGGCCTGAAAATCGGCCACCCAGATGGTGCCGGGGAATCGCTGCCAATCGGCCTGGGCGGTGACGTCCAGCGGAATGCCACCCACGTTGGAGAACAACTTGGTGTTGCTGAGCACCGCGGTGCCCGCCTCGTTCAAGCGCAGCTGATAGAGCACGTTGTCGAACGCGACGGTCAGCAGGTCGCCCTGCATGGCGCCGCCGAAGTTGCTCGCGCGATACTCCACCAGGCCGTTGGCGGAGGTCCTGAACTCTGCCAGCGTCCCGTTCTTGCCGGTTCCTGCGTGCACGCATTCGATCGCATTGGACACGGCAACCGGCGAGGCGCCGTCGGCGTTGAAGTCGTTCGAGGCGTTGCCACGGGTCGGGTTGGCGTGCCCACCGTAGTAGCCGCGACCGGTGATGTGGTGCAGTCCGTCGAAGTGGGTGGCTCCGGGTTCGGAGCGGGCGTTGCTGCAGCTCGTGCCTCCCTTCGGGGTGCCGCCCCAGCCGGCATTGCCGCCGTTGTCCACGCTGTACATGCGACCTGCCTCGGTCACCACCAGGTCATAGGCATTCCGGAAGCCCGGTGCGTACACCTGCACGGGCCCGCCGGGAACCAGCATCGCCTGGTTCTTGCCGTTGTTGCCCCCGAACGGATCGTTCGCATCGTTCACGCCGCTGCGCGAATCATCGTTCAGCGTCGGCAGGTCGTGGGTCGTGTCGCCGATCGCACCCAGGTCGATTTCCAGGATCGCCGCGCTGAGCGCGAACTCGGGCAACCCGGCGAAGTTGTTCGACGGCGCTCCCAGGTTGGTATTGCCGCCCGCCGATACGTACAGCCGATTGGTGCCCTCGTCCAGCACCATGCCGTTGACGTGATGATTTTCTTCCGAACGCGGCAGTCCGCGCACCAGGTCCTGCTTCTTCCATGCCTGCCCCTGGCGCGTCAGGCGCGAGATGATGCTGGAATTGGTGTCCAGATCGGTGTCGGTGTGCGTGTGGCCGCCGCCGATGCGCGGATCGCTGGAACCGACGTAGATGACCGGCTCCTGTGCCGTGCCGGTCACCAGCAGGCCGGTGACCAGCCGGTTGGTGACGTTCGGTGCACGCCGGCCGTCATCGTCGTGGTTCGGGATGTCGCGCACCAGCGTGATCGTTTCGCTGGCGCTCACCTCGTAGTTGTTCGCCGCCCGACGTTCCACATCGTAGATCTTGATCAGGCCGAGCATGTCGGCCACGTACAGGCGCCCGTCCGGCCCGAACTGCAGGGAGGTCGGCCTGACGTTGCCGATGCCGGCCAGCAGGCTCTTGTTGAACGAGGGACGATTCACGCCGGGTGCTGCGCGTCGGCTGACCTCGGGCGCCTGACGACGCTGAAGCTGGCCGGTGGCCGTATCCGTCGCATCACCGATCAGCGTGAAGATCTCGACACCGGATTCGCCATCGTGCGAGACGTACAGCGGGGAGACGATCTCGCCGGTGCGTCCGGGCGCGAAGCGAATCGGCAGCACCAGCGATTCGCCGGGGTGCAGCTCGACCGGTCCGTCGAACTGCACCGAATAGTGCGGCGCGTCAGGCTCGGCCAGCCAGACGTTGAACACCGTGATCGTCCGCTCCGAACCGCCACCGTGAAACAGCAGCAGGCGTTCCTCGGCCTGGTTGCCGAGGCTCACCTGACCGAACTCCACGTCGCTGACCTTGCTGATCAGGCGTGGCGCGGCATCATCCGGCTTGGCGGCACCCAGCGAGAGTCCGCCGCGGCCTTCGGTGACCAGCCATCCCAGTGCCAGCACGGCCAGCAGCATCAAGCCGAGCAGGCAGGCGATCGTTCCCCGGCCGGCGCCAGGCGGCATCCCGCTCCTGCGTTTCGCGTCGCTCATCCTGATGGTCTGCCTGCGGTTGGAATGCCGTATCGCAGGTCAGGGATCGGACGCGTGCACGATTGCTTGACGTATCAGCCGGAAGGATTCGATGCCGTTCACGTTGCGCGGATCAATTGCGCGAGTTGGTTGCGCGAGTTGGTTGCGCGAGTTGGTTGCGGGGATAGCCTGCCTGCGCCTCGTGCCGGCTACGAGGTGCCCGCCAGCATCCGATCGAGCACGTTGGCCAGCAGTTGCGACACGTCGTTGTCGAAGTCGTTGCAAGGCAGGCTGCCGCAGAAGGTGATCGATCCGACCGAGAACACCGCCCCGCCCGCCGGCGTCTCGTACCAGGTCATGTCGGCGTGCAGCAGCTCGGCGGCCGGCCTGCCAGGCACCGTGGTCAGATGCGTGAGCATTTCCTCGGGTACCAGCACGAAGTCGTCGCCATGCTGCTCGGAGGCGGCCAGCACGACGGTGCCCTCGGGAGTGCCCAGCCGGTGATCGGCACGGTCCAGCTCGAACCCGGCCGCACCGCCGCCGCACAGGCCGGTCGTGCCGATGAGATCCGAATCGATGCCGGCGAACACCCAGTCCAGGGACGGATCGCGCGTGACGCGCCGATAGTGCGAGCCGTTCATGCGCCCCTGCGCCGAGAAGCCGATACCGACGAGAGCCTGCGGCGCTCGGCCGTTGCGCCGCCACAACCCTCCGTACGCACCGTCGAAGGCCTGCCAGTATTCGCCCGGTTCCGCCGCCCAGGCCCGGATGCCGTCCTCCGCTCGCCGGATCTCGATCGCCGCGGGGTCTTCGGCGTGCAGGGCGATGCGCCAGTAGAAGCCGTTGCCTCCCAGGTAGAGCAGGTTGCCACCGCCATCCCGGTAGCCGGTCAACGCGTCGAGCGTCTCGCGGGTGTGGTACTCCGGATGCGTGCCGGTGGTCACGGCCCGGTACGGAGTCAGGCAGGCGGCACCTTCCTCGTGCAGCTCGCGATCGGTGATGATGTCGTGCTCGATGCCCTTGGCGTGCAGCCAGGCGATCAAGTGGCTGTCCGCCTGGAAGTGGCGCAGACCGGATCCTTCGTGGCCGGGCTCGCTGAACGTGAGGTAGCCGGGGCGCAGGTTGAGCAGCGGGCGCCGGTGCGAGGCGTGACAGATGCCCGACCCGTCGGTGTGATCGTTGTAGGTCGACAGGCCGTAGCCGGGGTAGCGTGCCGGGTTGTAGGGCCAGGCGTTCCATTCGCGCACGCGCTCCTGCCAGTCCGGACGCCAGTCCGGGCGGGCATGATTGCCGTAGACCGCGTAGGTGAACGTCGACACCAGCACGCACAGCGAGGCGGTCGGCGCACCGCGCGGAGCGCACACCCAGAACGGGATGGCGTCCTCGTGCGCTCCCTGGCTCAGGCGCATCAGGTAGATCCCCGACGGTAGGCCGGACGGTACGTCGAACACCAGATCGTCGCTCCAGCCCGCATCGACCAGATCGTCATCATGGAAGTGGATCGCGCCGTAGTGTTCGGGCGCGTGCCGCCAGCAGGTCTCGCTGCCATCCCAGGCGGCGCCGGTCATCGCGCGTGCGGGCAGGTTGATCAGGTGGCCGTGCCGCCCGGCGGGGCCGACGTCCACGAGGCGGGTCGTGGGCGTTTCCTTCGAAAAATCCCAATGCAGCCGGAGCGTCAATGCGTCGCAGGACGTGCCGGCGCGGATCGACGGTGCCTCCAGCTTGCCGTTGAAGTGATCCGTCAGCTGCGTGCCCGAGCCGTCCTGGCGGGCCGCGACGCACAGCGTGCCGACCAGTGCGCCGGGTCGCCCATCCGTCGATGCGGTCGTCGATGCGTCCGTCGATGGGTCCGTCGATGGGTCCGGGTCGACGATGCCGCCGCCGTCCAGCGGTGTGGTGGTGCTGGCGTGAGCATCGACCCCGTCGGGCGACATCGTGCACAGCCTCAGTGCGCCGGGGGCGCCGTCGGCACCACGATCGAGCGTCAGGCGGATCCGTGCCCAGCGGTGCAACGGAACCGGCTCGGGCAACGTGGCGACCGCGTCGGCGTAGCGGCACGCCGGTCGGCCGGCCGGGTCGAGGTACAGGCGCAGCGGCCCCAGGCTCATCAGGCATTGCTCCGTGATGCATCGCAGGGTGGGGAAAGCGAGCAGCTCGAAGATCACCAGGGTTGTCGTATCGAGATCGAGCGGATGATCGCAAACGCCGGCGGAACCTGTATGAATCGGCTGGTGGCGCCCGGTGAAGCGGCGCGGTTCGAACCACTCGTCGCACGGCTGCTCGATCAGGCCCGGGCCGTCCGGATTCGGATCGGCACAGATCGATCGGTACAGACGGGCGCCGATCCGTTCGCCCGGAGAGGTGGTGCATATCCGGAAGCCGATCGGCTCGCCGCCGCGCACCGACAATCGGTCCGCGTAACCTGTCAAGGGCACCTGCTCGGCTTCTGGCACGTCTTTTTCCTCGCTCATCGACCGGATCGCCCGACGGTATCGCACCATGCGGGTCGGAACGGGGGATCGGTTTCAGGCTTGTAGGGCGGGTACGATCAAGGCTAACGTAGTGCGCGTTCGCCGACGATCCCCGCTTCCACGAGGTTGATGACGCCATGGCCCTTCGTTCGCTTTCCGGCCCTTCCCTTGCCGATCGTTCCCCGGACGGCCGTTCCCGGATCGCGATGCTCGCCCGGATCGTCACGGCTGCCACGTTCCTGCTGTCGCTCGCCTCCACACCCTTGCTGGCGCAGCAGGCCGGTGGCACCCTGGTGCTGATCGCGCAGCCCGAGCCGCCCACGCTGGCCTCGTACCTGTCCACCTCGGGTCCCATCGGACTGGTGGCGCCGAAGATCTACAACGGCCTGCTCGACTACGATCTGGACCTGAACCCGATCGGCGAGCTGGCCAGGGACCACCAGATCAGCGACGACGGGCTGACGGTGACGTTCCAGCTGGAGGAGGGCGTGCTGTGGCACGACGGTGAACCGTTCACCTCCGAGGACGTGAGGTTCACGATCATGGAGGTGCTCAAGCAGTTTCACCCGCGCGGGCCGAGCTCGTTCCGCGAGGTCAGCTCGATCGATACGCCCGATCCGCTGACCGCGGTGTTCAACCTGGAGCGTCCCGCGCCGTACATGATCCGGGCGTTGTCCGCCTACGAGTCGCCGATGGTCCCGAAGCACCTGCTAGAGGGCAAGGACATCCGCGAGGCCGATCTGGCCAGCAACCCGGTCGGCACCGGGCCGTTCCGGTTCGTCGAGTGGAAGAAGGGCCAGTACATCCGGCTCGACAGGAACGAGGACTACTGGAAGGAGGGCTATCCGCTGCTCGATCGCATCGTGGCACGTGTCATTCCCGATGCCTCCACCCGCACCGCGGCCATGGAGAACGGTGAAGTGCACTACGGCGCCTTCGGCGCGATCCCCAACGTGGACGTGGTCAGGCTGCGCGAGGACGAGAGCATCGGCGTGACCACCGACGGCTACGCCATGATCAATCCGATGGCGCTGCTCGAATTCGACACCACCCGGCCGCCGTTCGACAGCGAGGCGGTGCGCCAGGCGGTGTCCCTGGTCGTCGACCGGCAGTTCCTGATCGACAACATCTGGTTCGGTTACGGCAAGCCTGCCACCAGCGCCCTTTCGTCGAACTATGAGCCGCTCGGGCTCTACGTGGCGACCGACAACTACCCGGCCACGCCGAACGTGGAGGCGGCCGTGGCGCTGCTGGACGAGGCCGGCCTGGCGGCGGATGCGGACGGGGTGCGGGCGAGCGCGGTGCTCGACCTGATTCCCTACGGGGAGGAATGGCGACGGGCCGGCGAATACATGAAGCAGGCGCTCGGGGATGTCGGCATCGAGCTGGAACTGCGCTACGAGGACGTGCCGACCTGGTTGAAGCGGGTGTACACCGACTACGATTTCGCGATCAACATGAACTACTTCTACCAGCTGCCGGATCCGGTGATCGGGGTGCACCGCCACTACAGCTCCGACCAGATTCGCCAGGGCACGCCGTTCGTGAACGCCTCGCGCTACAGCAATCCGGAGCTGGACGAGCTGCTGGTCGCCGGATCGATCACCGAGGACGAGCAGGAACGCGCCGGCATCTACGAACGGGTGCAGGGCATCCTGGCCGAGGACCTGCCGGTGGTGAACCTGTTCGAGATGCAGTTCCTGACGGTCTACAACGAGAAGCTGAAGGATCACACGGTCACCGCGACCGGACCCTACAGCTCGTTCGATCGCGCCTACCTGGAGGAGTGAGGGTCGTCACGTGAGCTTGCCGTTTCGATGAGCGCCGTTCTCGCATGACGCTGGCCGCGCGCCGGGTGCGCTACGTGTTGAAGCGTCTTCTGCAGGCGGTCCCGGTGGTGCTGGCCATCGTCGTGGTCAATTTCTTCCTGCTGCAGCTGGCCGAGGGAGACGCGGTCGATGTGCTGGCCGGCGAGGCCGGTTCCGCCACCCCCGAGTACATGGCCCAGCTGCGCGAGAAGTTCGGTCTGGACCAGCCGCTGGTGGTGCAGCTGGCCGTCTACGTGAAGAACATGCTGATGCTCGACCTGGGCTATTCGTTCCGGCACGACATGCCGGTGGCGCAGCTGGTCCTCGATCGACTGGTGCCGACCCTGCTGCTGATGGTGTGCACGATCCTGGTGGCGGTCGGCCTGGGGATCGTGCTCGGCCTGCTGGCAGCCTCCGGGCTGAACACCTGGCGCGACAACCTGATCTCGGTGTTCGCGCTGGTCTCGTACGCCACGCCGCTGTTCTGGGTCGGGTTGATGATGATCGTGGTGTTCTCGCTGAACCTCGGCTGGTTCCCGACCAGCGGCATGGAGAACGTCGCCATGTTCCACGAAGGCTGGGACCGGGTGAAGGACATCGCCCACCACCTGGTGATGCCGGTCATCACGCTGTCGCTGTTCTACCTGGCCCTGTACACGCGGCTGATGCGCGCCTCGATGCTGGAACAGGCCGGCATGGACTACGTGACCACCGCCCGGGCCAAGGGGCTGACCGAACGGCGCATCGTGTTCGTGCACATCCTGCGCAACGCGCTGCTGCCGGTGTTGACCATGGCCGGCGTGCAGATCGGTGCGCTGATCGGCGGTTCGGTCATCGTCGAATCGGTATTCGCCTGGCCAGGGCTGGGCATGCTGGCGTTCGAGGCGCTGTTCGCGCGCGACCTGAACCTGCTGCTCGGCATCTTCCTCTTGTCGGCGCTGCTGGTGGTGGCGATCAACCTGGTGATCGACCTGCTGTATTCGTTTCTCGATCCGCGCATCGAGGTCGGCTGAGCCGATGGACGACGCATGAGCTTCTGGCGACGCTTCGCGCGCAACCGCTCGGCCCTGCTCGGGCTGGCCATCCTGGCGGTGGTCATCCTGATCGCGCTGGGCGCCTCCCTGCTGTTTCCCGAAGACCCGTTCCGGCTGGTCGGCCGGCCGATGTCGGCGCCCGGCAGCAACGACTTCCTGCTCGGCAGCGACACGCTCGGGCGGGACGTGGCGGCCGGCATCGCGCACGGTGCGCGCGTCTCGCTGCTGATCGGGCTGCTGGCCACCACCGTCGCCGTGGCGCTGGGGGTGGTGCTCGGCGGCATCGCCGGCTACTTCGGAGGCTGGATCGACGACCTGGTGATGCGCGTGACCGAGATGTTCCAGACCATTCCCTCGTTCCTGTTCGCGATCCTGCTGGTGGCGATCATGAAGCCGTCCATCCAGAGCATCGTGATAGCTATCTCGGTGGTGTCCTGGCCGGCCGTGGCGCGGCTGGTGCGCGGTGAGTTCACCGCGCTGCGCAACCGCGAGTTCGTGCAGGCCTGTCACATCGTGGGCATGGGGGACCTGCGCATCATGCTGCGCGAGATCCTGCCGAACTGCCTGTCGCCGATCATCGTCACAGGCTCCCTGATGGTGGCCACGGCGATCCTGATCGAGAGCGGACTGTCGTTCCTGGGCCTGGGCGACCCGAACGTCATCAGCTGGGGCTTCCAGATCGGTGCCGGGCGCACCGTGCTGCGCTCGGCCTGGTGGGTGTGCACCTTTCCCGGCATCGCCATCCTGCTGACCGTGCTGGCGATCAACCTGGTGGGCGAAGGGTTGAACGATGCGCTGAACCCGCGGCTGCGCGAACGATGAGCGCACCGGTGCTGCAGATCGACGACCTGCACGTGCGCCTGCCGGACGGTGCCGAACGTGACTACGCGGTGGAGGCGGTCAGCTACGCGCTGTCGCCGAACGAGATCCTGTGCGTGGTGGGCGAATCGGGCAGCGGCAAGTCGCTGACCGCCCGGGCCATCATGGGCTTGCTGCCCGAGCCGCAGGTGCGCTACGAGAAGGGCGCCATCCGCTTCGGGGGCGAGGACCTGACCCGCGTGACGCCTGCCCGGATGCGGGCGGTGCGCGGCGGCGAGATCTCGATGATCTTCCAGGAGCCGATGACGGCGCTCAATCCGGTCATGCGCATCGGCCAGCAGATCGACGAGGTCATCCGCTTCCACGCGAAGTTGGCGCGCGGCAAGCGACGTGCGCGTGCGCTGGAGCTGGTGGAAGACGTGCAGCTGCCGGATCCGGAGCGCATGCTGCGCGCCTATCCGCACGAGCTGTCCGGCGGGCAGCGTCAGCGCGCGATGATCGCCATGGCGCTGGCGATGGAGCCGAAGGTGCTGATCGCCGACGAGCCCACCACCGCGCTGGACGTCACCACCCAGGCGCAGATCCTGTCGTTGATCGCGGCGCTGCAACAAAAGCACGACACCGGCGTGCTGTTCATCACGCACGATTTCGGCGTGGTGGCCGACATCGCCGATCGGGTGGCCGTCATGCAGCACGGGCGCATCGTGGAGATCGACACGGCCGATCGCGTGCTCAACGCACCGAGCCATCCGTACACCCGATCGCTGATCGCCGCGGTGCCCGGGCTGGTGCCGCGTGCGGCAAAGCCGGTTGCCCGGGACACGTTGCTGGAGGTGCGCAGCGTCAGCAAGACCTACGGTGGCGGGCGAGGGTTGTTCGGACGCGGCAGCGAGGGGGTCAGGGCGGTCGATGACGCCGACCTGGCGCTGAACGCGGGCGAGACGCTCGGCATCGTCGGCGAATCCGGGTCGGGCAAGTCCACGCTGGCGCGCTGCATCGTGCGTCTGATCGACACCGATGCAGGTCAGATCCGTTATCGGGGCGATGACATCGCCGCGTTGGGGCGTGCGCGGATGCGTCCGTACCGGGCGAAGCTGCAGATGGTGTTCCAGGACCCGTTCGCGTCGCTGAATCCGCGCAGTCGCGTGGGGCGCATCATCGCCGACGGTCCGATCGTGCTCGGTGAATCGCGCACTGTGGCCGAGGCGCGCGCGCGCGAGATGCTCGAACTGGTCGGGCTGGATGCGCGCGCCTACGACCGGTATCCGCACGAATTCTCGGGCGGCCAGCGGCAGCGTGTCGGTGTGGCGCGGGCGCTGGCGCTGCGCCCCGAGGTGCTGGTGGCCGACGAGCCGGTCTCGGCGCTCGACGTATCGGTGCAGGCCCAGGTGCTGGAACTGCTGGCGCGCATCCGTGACGAGCTGGCGCTGTCCATGGTGTTCATCACGCACGACCTGCGCGTGGCGGCCCAGGTGTGCGACCGGGTCGCGGTGATGCGGCTGGGGCGCATCGTCGAGCAGGGTCCCACGGCCGCGCTGTTCGAACGTGCCGAGCATCCCTACACGCGCGAACTGCTGGCGGCGGTGCCGGGCCGGCACTGGCGCGCACCGCTCGTGGCGCCGTTCGACGATCGAGGCGCGCGGAGCGCGTCGGGTGAATCGAACGGGTGAATCGAACAGGTAAGTCGATCGGGTGACACGAATGGCTGACGCGATCGGCTGACGCCGTTCCCGCTCGGCCGGGGCTCACCGATCGGACAGCGCATCGGCCACGCTGCCGGCCAGCGTCAGCACCCGGGCATCGGCACCGTGCGGTGCCAGCAACTGCAAGCCGCTCGGGCGCCTCGTGTCGCCGATCGGCAGCGATACCCCGCACTGGGCCAGCAGGTTGCCCGGCTGGGTGTTGCGCGACGACAGCAACGCGCGTGCATGGACCACCGGGTCGTCCAGCTCGGACAGCGCCATCGGCAGGAACGGACAGGTCGGGGTCAGCCACAGGTCCAGATCCAGGTCGTCGAACAGGGCGTCGCCCATCCGTATCAGCTCGCGCCGGCGAGCCTGCGCCTGCGCATGCTGCACGGCGCTGACCTGCAGTCCGGCCGCGGCACGCGCGCAGGTGACAGGGTCCATCGCCCGGCGGATCGATTCGAAGCGTTCGATGCCCAAGGTCGCGAGCAGCTGCGGGGCCACGATCGCCGGAAAGATCGTCTCCCGTTCCTGCACCTCGGGCATGTCGATGTCGATGCGCACCGCGCCTGCCTGCACCAGCCGTGAACAGGCGTCGTCGAAGTCGGCCGCGACCCGCTCGTCGAGTTCGTCCAGGAACAGCGAGCGGGGTACGCCGAAGCGCAGCCCGGACACCGATCGGCGGCTGGTCGGCACGCGCTCGCCGGTCACGATGCCGTGCAGCAGGATCGCGTCGGCCACGGTGCGGCACAGCGCACCGGGCGAATCCAGGGTCGGGGAGAGCGGGAACATGCCGTCGCCCGGCCAGCGCCCGACCGAGCTCTTGAATCCCGTGATGCCGGTGAAGCAGGCCGGTATGCGCACCGAGCCGCCGGTGTCGGTACCGAGCGCGAAGCCTGCCAGGCCGGCGGCCACCGCGACCGCCGAGCCGCTGGAGGAGCCGCCGGGAATTCGATGCGTCGTGCGATCGAGCGGATTCCACGGCGTGCCGCGTGCCGCGTTCACGCCGGTGGAGCCGAGCGCGAATTCCACCGTGCGGGTCTTGCCGATCACGATCGCGCCGGCCCGCCTGAGCCGTCGCACCAAAGTGCCTTCGGTGCCGCTGAGCGCCGCGGTATCGGCCAGCGAGCCATTGGTGGTGGGCAGCCCCTCGACCGCCATGATGTCCTTCACGCCGAACGGTACGCCCATCAACGCTCCCAGGTCGGTGCCCGCGGCTAGCAGGGCGTCGCAGGCGTCCGCCGCGGTGCGCGCGCGCTCGATGTCCAGGCACTCGAAGGCGTCCAGGTGCGGAGCGTCCTCGATACGCGCCACGCACTGCTCCAGCGTGTCGCGAAAGCGGTGCTCGCCGCGTCGCACCGTGTCGGCCCAGGCGGCGATCCCCCGGCTGAAGGGGTCGGAGATGGCCTCGCTGGTCTGCATCGGTCCTGTTCCCTGTCGCGCTCGTCGCTGTGCGAGGCGACGATAGCAGTTGCACGGGTCGGTCACTGGCCTGTCACTGGCCTGGCACCGATCCGTCGTCGCCCCGCCGCCGACCCGCCGCCGACCCGCCACGCCGGGGTGGCGGACCATCGAGGCATCGCCGGGTGGGGTAGGCTCGTGGTCCTCTGCCACCGAGCGAACCGTCCGCCAGGCGATGCCTGCGCGGCTCGGCACACCGCACCGAACCGGACCCGATCGACGATGAGCACAGCGGCCTTCATTCACGGCAAGCGCGACCTGCGCATCGGTGCGCACGAACCGTTGCCGCCGGGCAATGCCGAGACCCTGGTGGACATCGTCTCGGTCGGGGTGTGCGGCAGCGACCTGCATTACTACAAGGACGGTGGCATCGGCAGCGCGACGATCGGCGAACCGTTCGTGCCCGGTCACGAGTTTTCGGCACGGCTGAGCGAAGATGTCGAATCGCTCGCTCTGGCACGCGGTGCGCTGGTGGCGGTCGATCCGGCTCAGCCGTGCCATCGCTGCGAGTGGTGCGAGCGCGGGCACCCCAACCTGTGCCCCCGGGTGCGCTTTCTCGGCGCTCCGCCGTTCAACGGAGCGCTGACCCCGCAGCTGGCCGTGCCGCTGGCCAGCCTGATCCCGTTGCCCGAGGGCATGAGCGCCGATCAGGGCGCCATGCTGGAGCCCTTGGGGGTGTGCATCCATGCGCTGGAGCTGGCGCGGCCGAGCGTGCACGAGGCGGTCGCCGTGCTGGGCTGCGGCCCGATCGGGCTGGGCATCATCGACCTGCTGCGCCTGGCCGGCTGCCGCCGGATCGTCGCCATCGATCCGCAGGCGCACCGCACCGACCTGGCGCTGAAGCTGGGCGCGCACTTGGCCGGCGCGACGCCTGACGCGGTGCGCGAGTGCGATGACGGGCTCGGGTGCCCGCTGGTGATCGAGGCGACCAACGCGCCGGACGGGTTCCGCGATGCGATCCGGTGCAGCCGCATCGGTGCCCGCCTGGTGCTGGTCGGCATTCCGGACGGCGACGTGTACACCGGGCTGGCGGCCTCCGAGGCGCGCCGGCGCGGCCTGACCATCCGTTTCTCGCGACGCATGGGCAACGTGTACCCGCGTGCCATCGAGCTGGTCGCCGACGGCCGCGTCGATGTGGATGCGCTGATCAGCCACCGGTTCACGCTCGGCGGGACGCCCGAGGCGTTCGCCCTCCAGGCGGACGAGAGCGTCGGACTGATCAAGAGCATCGTCTATCCGGCCGGAACGGATACCGGCGCTCGTTGAGTCCCCGAGTGGACTTGCACGGCGCCTCGCCAAGCGGACGCGGCGTCGGTTAGGATCGGCCGACGCACCATGTCGGATCGACTCATGTCACGCACCGCTCGCCTCTCGACCGTCCTCGCTCTCTGCACGGCCGCCGCCGCACCGGCCTTCGCGTTCGATCAGGACAAGCTCGTCATCTGGATGGGCGCGAACCGCGGCGCCGCCCAGCTGGCCGAGGTGGGGCAGCGCTTCGAGGAGGAGCTGGGCATTGCCGTCGAGGTGCTCGAGGTGGAGCCCCTGGCCGAGAAGTTCCAGCAGGCGGCCAGCACCGGCGACGGTCCCGACATCGTGCTGTGGGCGCACGACCGGTTCGGCGAATGGGCCTCGGGCGGCCTGCTCGCTCCGGTGCAGCCGACCGCGGCCTTCCGGGACGGCGTGCTGGACACCGGCTTCCAGGCACTGGACTTCGATGGCAAGACCTGGGGTTTTCCGGTCGGGCTGGAGACCGCGACGCTGGTCTGGAACCGGGACCTGATCGAGGCGCCGCCCGCCACGTTCGAGGACATCGCCTCGATGGAACTGCCCGACGGGATCGCGCCCATCCTGTGGGACTACACCAACGCCTACTTCACCTTCGGGCTGATGATGGCGAACGGCGGCTACGCCTTCGAGAAGGTCGACGGCAGCTACGACGGCACGCGCACCGGGGTGAACAACGAGGGGGCGATCGCGGGTGCGCAGGCATTGGCGGGCCTGATCGAGAGCGGCGCCATGCCGACGGGGGTCGACTACGGCGTGATGGACAGCGCGATGAACAAGGGCGATGTGGCCATGGTCATCAACGGCCCCTGGGCGTGGGCGGCACTGGCCGCCTCGGGCATCGACTTCGCGGTGGCCCCGGTGCCGCCGGTGGACGGGGCGGCGGTGGTGCCGTTCGTGGGCGTGCTGTCGGCCGGCATCAACGCGGCCACGCCGAACGCCGACTTGGCGGTGGAGTTCCTGGAGAACTACGCGCTCACCGACGAGGGGCTGGCCACCTGGAACGCGAACAGCGTGCTCGGCGGGCTGGCCGACGTGTCGGCGGCCGCCGAGCAGGCGGACGAGAACGTGGCGGCGATGCTGGAGGTGGCGGCCGACGGAGTGCCGATGCCGTCGAACCCGGAGATGGGCGCCTTCTGGGCCGCCATGGAGCCGGCCCTGGCCAACATCACCACCGGCGCCCAGTCGCCCGAGGCGGCGCTGGACGACGCGGCGGCCCGGATCCTGGGCGACTGAGCGTCCTCCCGGTCGCTGCTCGCCGATGAACGCCGTACCGGCGAAGGCGAACGGGCCGGATGGCGCCACTCGCTCCGCCATCGGACGGTGGCTCGGCACCGCGCTGGCCTGCACGTTGCTGCTGGCCGCCGCGTTCCGACTCTACCTGCTGGCGGAACCGCTGTACGGGGCGCTGCTGCTGGCACTGGCCGCCGGTGTGGCCATCGTGTTCGGCCGCGAACGGTTCGTCGCCGCGCGGTTCGTGTTCCCGGCGGTCGCCGCGGTCCTGCTGTTCATCGCGTTTCCGGTCGCCTACACGATCTGGCTCGGCTTCACCAACTACGGCTCGTTCAACCTGCTGTCCAAGCAGCGCGCCACCGAGGTGCTGCTGTCGACGCAGAGCATCGATCAGGGATCGACGCGTGATTTCTCGCTGGTGCCCGACGGGGACGGCTACCGGGTGTTCTTCGCAGGCGATGCGGGGCAGTCGCCCCTGCTGTCCGATGCGCATCCGCTGGACGGCTCGGCGGCCTCGCTCGACAGCGCCGAGGTCGATGCCGCACCGGAGGAGCCGCTGGCGCGGCGCGAGGCGATCCGGCTGCGCGACGGGTTGCAGGCGATCTCGATCGCCACCCCCGACGGCGGCACGCTTCGCTACGCCAGCCTCCGGGCGTTCGCCGTCACCACGCCGGAGTTCACCCGTGATGATCAGGGCCGGCTGGTGTCGGCCGACGGGACGCGCATCCTGGTGGCCGACGACGATCGCGGCTTCTACGTCCAGCAGGACGGCACGCGGGTGGCCCCCGGCTGGCGGGTGCCGATCGGTCTGGACAATTTCGAGCGCATCTTCACCAGTGCCGGCATCCGCGAGCCGCTGTTCGGCATCTTCGTGTGGACCCTGGTGTTCGCGGCACTGTCGACCGGGCTGACCTTCGCGCTCGGGGTGACGCTGGCGACCCTGCTGCAATGGCCGCACCTGACGTTCAAGCGCACCTATCGCATCCTGCTGATCCTGCCGTACGCGGTGCCGAGCTTCATCTCCATCCTGGTGTTCCGCGGCCTGTTCAACCAGAACTTCGGCGAGATCAACCTGATCATCGAAGCGCTGTTCGGTGGCCGTCCGGACTGGTTCACCGACCCGGCGCTGGCGCGCACCATGGTGCTGATCGTCAACGTCTGGCTGGGGTATCCCTACATGATGCTGCTGGCGATGGGCTTCCTGCAATCGGTGCCCGGCGAGCACACCGAGGCGGCCACCCTGGACGGCGCCGGTCCGCTGACCCGCTTCCTGCGCATCACCCTGCCGCAGATCCTGCCGCCGTTCGTGCCGCTGCTGATCGCCACCTTCGCGTTCAACTTCAACAACATCGTGCTGATCCTGCTGCTCACGGGCGGCGGGCCCGACATTCCCGGCACGCGCATACCGGCAGGCTCCACCGACATCCTCGGCAGCTTCACCTACCGGCTCGCGTTCCAGGACTCGGGCCAGCAGTTCGGGCTGGCCGGCGCCATCACGCTGCTGATCTTCCTGGCGGTCGGCACGCTGGCCTGGCTGAACCTGGTCGCGCTGCGCCGGCGCACCGAGGTGGGCGCATGATCGTCGAGGATCCGCGCGCGCTGCGCCGCCGCAAATGGCTGGCACACGCGTTCCTGATCGTGTTCATCGCCGTGCTGATGTTCCCGTTCCTGATGATCGTGTCGATCAGTCTCAGGACCGGCAACTTCTCCACCGGCGCACTGATTCCGAGCGATCCGACGCTGGAGCACTGGTACCTGGCCTTCGGACTGGAGTACACGCGCACGGACGGCACGGTGGTGCCGCCGCGCTTTCCGGTGCTGGTGTGGATGTGGAACTCGATCAAGGTGGGCACCATCGCCGCCTGCGGGGTGCTGGTGCTGTCCACCGTCGCCGCCTACGCGTTCAGCCGCCTGCGCTTCGGTGGGCGGCTGGTGCTGCTGGATTCGCTGCTGCTGATCCAGATGTTCCCGACCACGCTGGCGCTGGTGGCGATCTACGCGATCTTCGATTCGCTGGGCAACGTGTCGCCGGCACTGGGCATCGATTCGCACTGGGCGCTGGTGCTGGTCTACCTGTCCGCGCTGACGCTGCACGTGTGGACGATCAAGGGCTACTTCGACAACCTGGACCCGGCGCTGGACGAGGCCGCGATCATCGACGGCGCGACCCCCTGGCAGCGTTTTCGCTACGTGCTGCTGCCGCTGGCCGTGCCCATCCTGGCGGTGGTGTTCGTGCTCGCCTTCATCGGCTTCGTGAACGACTACCCGATCGCCTCGATCCTGATCCGCTCCGAGGACAAGATGACGCTGGCGGTCGGATCGCGTTTGTACCTGAACGAGTTCCAGTACCTGTGGGGCGACTTCGCCGCCGCGGCCATCCTGTCCGGTCTGCCGATCACGGTGGTGTTCCTGATCGCGCAGCGCTACCTGGTATCCGGGCTGGCGGATGGCGGGGTGAAGGGCTGAGCGGGGAGATCGGGGAGATCGGGGAGATCGGGAAGAACGACCGGTTGCTTCGCCCGGCTTCGCCGGAGCCGGCATTCGCGCCGGTCCGGGACACCCGAACCAGGCTTGCAAGACGACTGCCCGCCGGCCCCGTCTGATTTTGCAAAACGTGCTGCAGTTCTGCCTGAAGTGAATAAGGTCTGGCTGCACCTTTGCACATGGATTCGGCAGATGAGCAGTTTCGGCGCGTTCAACTGGGCTATCGTCCTGCTTTACCTGGTCGGCAACCTGGCCCTGGGATGGGTGATGAGTCGCCGGGTGCATACCTCGGCGGACTACTACCTCGGCGACCGCTCCAGTCCGTGGTGGGCCATCGGCATCTCGGTGGTGGCGACCTACGTCAGTGCGCTGTCGTTCCTGGGCGGGCCCGCCTGGGCATACGGGGACGGCATGGCGGCGCTCGCCATCCACGTCAACTATCCGCTGGTGATCTTCATCGTCATCGTGGTCTTCCTGCCGTTCTTCTACAACAGCGGTGTCGCCTCGATCTACGACTACCTGGAGCGCCGCTTCGGCAAGCCGTCACGCGTGGTGATGAGCCTTTTGTTCCTGCTGACGCAGAGCATTACCGCCGCCTCGATCCTCACCGCCACGGCGGTCGTGGTGACGTACGTGACCGGCATCGATCCGAAGAGCGCGATCGTGCTGATGACGGTCATCGTGCTCGTGTACACCCTGATGGGCGGCATGAACGCGGTCATCTGGACCGACGTGCTGCAGGGGGTGATCCTGTTCATCGGCGCCGGCATCATCCTGTACGCGCTGCTCGGCGACGTCAGCCCCCTGTCCGGTGCCTTCTCGACACTGGCCGAGAACGGCAAGCTGAATCCGATCAACACCGACCTGGACTTCACCGTCGCGCCGACGATCTGGGCCGGCGTGTTCGCGATGACGCTGTTTCACATCACCGTCTACGGGGCCAACCAGATGATGGTGCAGCGTGCGCTGGCCGCCAAGAACATCGGGGATGCGAAGAAGTCCTACCTGCTGATGGGGTTCGCCGCCTTCTTCATCTATTTCCTGTTCTTCTTCATCGGTGCCCTGCTGTTCGTGCATTTCGACGGCGAGCCGTTCGACCAGCCGAACGAGATCATCCTGATCTTCGCGCAGACGCTGGCCATTCCCGGGCTCATGGGCGTGCTGGCCGCCGCCGTGCTGTCGGCGTCCATGTCCAGCCTGTCGTCGGCGTTCAACTCGCTGGCGACGATCACCGTGACCGATTTCTACCAGCCGTACATCAAGTCGGACGCCAGCGAGACCTACTACCTGCGCCTGTCTCGCATCGTGACGGTGATCTGGGGCGTGCTGGTGATTCCGGCCGCGTTCGCGTTCGTGAACAGCAAGGGGTCCATCCTGGAGCAGCTGACCGCCGTGGGCTCCTATTTCGTCGGTGCCAAACTTGCCATGTTCGGTCTCGGTTTCTTCTCGCGCGATACCACCCAGCGAGGTCTGCTGATCGGGGTGGCCGCAGGCTTCGTCGGCATCTACGTGCTGAAGGTCGGCATCCCGTTCACCGACTGGACACCGCCGCCTATCGCCTGGCCCTGGTTCGTGGTGATCGGTGCCGGCGTGAACATCGTGGTGTCGCTGCTGGCCAGCCGATTGCTGGACGGCAAGCAGGCCGAGTGGCACGAGCAGACCGTCAAGGGACAGCTCCGCAAGTTCCGCGAGGAAAAGCTTGCCGAGCGGGACGGTGGCTGGTACGTCGTGCCCGGCAAGATCGAACCGGTGGTGTGGCTGCTGCCGGTGTTCTTCGTGCTCACCATCCTCTCGTTGATGGCCTTCGCGCGGTTGGGCTGAGCGATCCCGTCCGGGGCGCCCGCCCCGCCCCGGACGTCGGACTCGCCGCCCGGCTCGCCGGGACAGGCCAGGACAGGCCGGGGGCGGACGTGGGATGCTCGGCTCCTTTCTCGATCCATGAATCGACCATGATCCGCACGGCTTTCTCGTCTTGAACGTCCCGCCGACGCTGCTGGACGGTGGCATGGGACAGGAACTGGTACGGCGCGCTCGCGCCTTGTCGGGTCGCTCGCCGACCGCCCTGTGGTCGACCGAGGTGCTGGCCGACGCGCCGGAGCAGGTCACCGGATTGCACGCCGACTACCTGGCCGCGGGCGCCGACGTGATCACCATGGCGACCTATACCGCGACTCCGCAACGCCTGGCGCGTGACGGCCTGCCGGAACGCTTCGAGGCACTGCAGCGTACCGGCGCGCGGTGTGCCCGCGACGCGCGCGAACGCTCCGGGCGAACGAACGTGCGAATCGCCGCCTGCCTGCCGCCGCTGGTGGCCAGCTACCGGGCGGACGTGCAGCCCGATCCCCCGGATGCCCGACGCAGTTACGAGCGGATCGTCGCCTGCCAGCGCGAGCTGGCCGACCTGATGCTGTGCGAGACGATGTCAACGGTGCAGGAGGCCTGCATCGCCGCCGAGGCCGCGCTGGCCAGTGGGCTGCCGGTCTGGGTGGCGCTGACGATCGAGGATCGCTCGAACGATCCGTCGGTGCCGCGACTGCGCGGGGGTGAAACCCTGCAGCGGGCCATCGGGACGCTGGAGGCCCTGGGCATCGATGCGTTGCTGCTCAACTGCAGCTCGCCCGAAGCGATCACCGATGCGTTGCCGGTCCTGTCGAGCACCAGCCTGCCGTTCGGCGCCTATGCCAATGCCTTCCGGTCGATTGCGGACCTGCTGCCCGGCGGCACCGTCGATGCGCTGCAGGGGCGCCACGACCTGGGGCCGGTCGAGTACGCGAACGTCGCCGTCGGCTGGCACCAGGCCGGTGCCCGGCTCATCGGCGGTTGCTGCGAGACCACGCCGGCGCACGTGGCGGAGCTCGGCTCCCGGCTGCGTTCCGGGTCCTGATCAATGCAGGCCCGGAATCACGGCCGCGTCCAGCAGCACGGTGGCGTTCATCGGCTGGAGATAACGGATTCGTGCAGCGGTTGCACCGGACGGCGGCAAGCCGGCGACGAGGCGGGCGGTTGCGGCATCATGAACGACAGGGTGCGAGGAAGAGACGGCCAGTGCACGACCATACTCCGACCGGGCGACTGCGCCTGGGGCTGCCGGCCTGGGCCTTTCCGGGGTGGCGGGATCGCTATTTCTCGGCCAGCCCCTCGCCGTTGGCAAGCTACGCCTCGGTGTTCGACATGGTCGAGGGCAATACCGGTTTCTACGGCATTCCGGATCCGGGCACGGTGGGCGGATGGGCCGAAACGCTGAGCGGGCAGGACTTCCTGTTCAGTTTCAAGCTGCCGCGTTCGGTGACGCACGAAGCGCAGCCGTCGGTGGCCGACCTGCACACGTTCCTGCAAGCGATGGAGCCGCTGCGCGCTCGTCTCGGTCCGCTGCTGGTGCAGTTCCCGGCCACCATCGATGCGGCGGCGCTGCAGCGCCGCCATCGCCTGTTCGCGCGCATTCGCGAGCGGTTCGATTTCGTGCTGGAGGTTCGCCATCCGTCGTTCTTCATGCCGGGGCCGGCGCGACAGAGCCTCGATGCCCTGATCGCCGATCACCAGGGCGGTCGGGTGGTGCTCGATGCCGGCGCCCTGTACGCCGGCGATCCGGCTCACCCGGCGGTGGTGAACGCGCGTCACGAGAAGCCGTTGCTGCCGGTGCCGGAGCTCGTCGGGCGAGCACCGCGCTACGTACGCCTGGTACTGCATCCCGAGTTCGAGGACAACGTGCGCTGGATGCGTGATTGGGCGACGCGGTGCGATGTCTGGCTAGGCGCCGGGATCGACGTGACGATGACGATCCATTGTCCGGACATCGGACGGTGCCCGGTGTTCGCCCGCCAGTTCCACACCGTGCTGAACCAGGTGCGGGTTCGCGAACGAGGCGATGCGGCGGCGCTGCCCGGGCTGCCGGACTGGCCGGTCCCGCAGCAGGAAGCGCTGTTCTGATAGCTGCGTCGAACAGAGCCTAGAACGGGGTGCCGGCGGCAGGATCCGCCGGCGCGTTCTGCACCAGTGACAGGTGCGGGAACGGAATCGTCCAGCCGCGAGTGATGCAGGTCCGAAGGCAGGCGGCCTGCATCAGGCGCTGCAGCCGCCAGTAGGACTTCGCGGCGCGCGAGTCCAGCGTGGCGAACAGCCAGAAGACGAGGGCCGAGTCGCCGGCCTCCTCGAACTCCACCTCGACCTCCTTGACGAACTCGGCCAGGTCGCTGGCCGCCAGCGACTCGCGCACCGCGTTGCGCAGGGCGCGCGGCACCTCGTCGAGCGCCTTGCGCCGCTGATCGTAGTCGATGCGGAAACGGCCGCGGACCCCGAAACTGCCGCCGCGGCTCAGATTGACCATCGAGCGTCGGTAGAAATCGGCACTCGGCACGCTCTGCATCTGACCGCCGCGCTCGCGCAGCGTCACCGTGTCCGGGGTCTGGTCCAGCACCTCGACCAGTGGCTTGCCGCCCTCCAGCAGTACCACGTCGCCCTTCGAGGTCGGGAACCAGGACTCGCGACCGATCGGGCGCGAGATCATCCGTTCCAGCTCCTTCAGCGGCACCCGCAGCACCCCGTGCAGCTCGGGGTTCCTGAGCACGGTGTACATGTTGATCGACTCGACCCGCCACGGCAGCTCGCGCATCAGCAGGCGTTCGCCCTCGCGGATCGGACCGATGTTCAGCAGCAGGCGGGCCTCGTGGACGTAGCGCGGCAGCAGGTTCTTCGCTCCCAGGGCCAGCCCCACGAACAGCAGGATCATCACGCCGAGCAGCAGCACGTCGCCGCGCTGGTAGAACACGATGAACACCGCCACCAGCATCATCAATCCGGTGAAGGCGTGCAGGCTGTACGCGGCCAGCCGGAACCGCGTGCGGCTCTCCGGTGCGCCCTTGTCCCGCAGCGTCCGCCGGTAGCCGGACAATCCGAAGCGGGTGCCGAACCAGACCGCGGCGGCGGCGGTCACCGCCATCAGCAGCGTCAGGCCCCGCCCGGTCGCGAACTGCAGCAACGCCTCCCAGATGGTGCGCCACAACGGTTTCTCGCCGCGCAGGCTGGCGACCTGGAAGCGGGCGATGTCGATGGCCGCGGTGGCATCGTCGGCACGCTTCTGCCACCGCTCCGCGATGCGCTGCAGCGTCTGCTCCAGCGAGGCGTCCTCCACCAGCGCCAGCTCGGGGGCCAGGCCCTGGAGGGCCCGGGTGGCCAGCGCCAGCTCCTCCTGACGCTGACCGATCGCATCGTTCAGCTCCTTGATGCGACGGGGCCGCTCGGTGATGTCCTTGAGGCTGTCGATGACCGGCTGGGCGATCAGGGCGACATCATCGCGCCAGTTGCCCTTCTCCTGCTCGGCGGCGCGTTGGTCGAAGGCGCTGGCGTCCACGCCTCCGGTGGCCAGGCTCTCCAGCGTCTGGCGCAGCGTGGCGACATCCCGGCTCAGCGTCTCCGCCTGCTGTGACAGCTCGGCCGCCTCCTGCGCACCGGCTTGCGGGATGCGCGCCCGAAGCGCGTCCCGTTCCGCCAGCCGGCTCGCGATCACGCCATCGATGTAGGCCAGGCGTTGCAGCGCGGCGCGAACGTCCGCCGGGTTGTCGATCGGTGCCTCGTCGGCGAACACCGGTGCCTCGTTTCCGATCGGCCCGGCACCGGTGTTCCCGGGCGCCTCCCCTTGCTGGGCCTGCACCGTCGAGCAGGCAAGCCCCAGCCAGGCGAGGGTCAGCAGGACCGGCAACGCGCGCGCGCAGGAAAGGTTCATGCTCGCGGATAGCGACTTTCATGCCGTGCTCGCCGGTGCTTCCCGGTTCGTCCGGACGGGTCGCGATAGTGCCTCCGACCCGCCCGGCGACCGCTCCGGTTCCCTAGTGTCCTGTTCCAGAGATACCCTGCCTCCCAGCGAGCCTGGCAGCGCCGAGGACAAGGCGTTCGAGTGAAGGTGTACTGGAGTACTCCGAACGAGAACAACGCAAGAATCGGCGCTGCCAGGCTCGCCCTTCG
>Ga0115029_1000918_pt1 | contig 24170 bp, 21 predicted proteins | sample SidtaG_3_FD_87297 | JGI IMG/M metagenome (GOLD analysis project Ga0115029, IMG submission 87297) | Marine algal microbial communities from Sidmouth, United Kingdom - Sidmouth_Asex1 metaG | ecosystem: Host-associated > Algae > Red algae > Unclassified | place: Sidmouth, United Kingdom | collected... | reverse complement strand
TCCCTGAAGGGCCCTCGGAGACTACGAGGTTGATAGGCCGGGTGTGGAAGCGTAGCAATACGTGAAGCTAACCGGTACTAATTGCCCGTGAGGCTTGACCATATAACACCCGAGCGGTCTTGCTCAGTCAAGACGCCGCCGGTGTCATGTGCGACACGTGACGATTGAATGTACTTGCACTCGAAGGAGTGCGGACTCTTCAAATTGGAATGGCGCGCCATCGAGTAATCCGTGGCGAGTCGTTCAACCAGTTATCCCGGCGGCCACAGCGTTTGGGTACCACCCGATCCCATCTCGAACTCGGAAGTGAAACCATTCAGCGCCAATGATAGTGTGGGGTCTCCCCATGTGAAAGTAGGTCACCGCCGGGTTTTATTCGTCAGATCGGCCACCCTTCGGGGTGGCCTTTTTGCGTTTGCACCTTTTTCACGCTTGCTGTGGCCGTACTATCGTGAAACAAATGTCCCGGATCCGTTTGTCGGGGCTGCAAAACGCGTGCTGGCCCGGCCGTTCGGCGGCAGTCCGGGTATGCTCGGCCACCCGATACCCATTTCGATCTGTGGAGAAGCCGAACCGGATGCTGATTGCCGATATTCTCAGGAAAAAGGGCGCCGGTGTGGAGACCGTCGATGCTCAGGCAACGCTTCAGGATGCCGTGCAGATACTCGCTCGCCGCCGGATCGGTGCGTTGTTGATTAGCAAGGATGGTCGTCACATCGACGGCATTCTCAGTGAGCGCGATGTGGTCAGGGCACTCGCGCAGGACGATATCGATTTCGCCACGACCCGGGTATCCGACCTGATGGTCACGGATGTCCACACTGCCGCACCGAACGCCTCCGTGTCCCAGGTCATGGAATTGATGGATGACAAGCGTATCCGTCACGTTCCCATCGTCGTTGATGGCAATGTCCTGGCAGGCGTGGTAAGCATCAGGGACATCGTCAATGCGCGGTTGCAGGAAGCGGAAACCGAACGTGAGCAGATGGCTGATTACATCGCCAACCGCACCGCTAGCTGACCGCGCAACCCGGTGTCGTTCGGCCATCACCTTCAAGGAGAGTAAGCAATGAGCCTGGTCAAGACTTTGGGACGCGTCGCCATGGGTGTCGTGGTAGCGAAGGGTGTCGGCAAGCTGATGGACAGTCGGCGGGGGGGATCGAATCCTGCCGGACAGTCCGGCTCGGGCGGGATGCTTTCCGGCGGCTCCGGCGGCGGTCTGGCCGGCATGCTGGGCGGGTTGCTCGGTGGTCAGAGTACCGGCCAGGCTGGCAGCCATCAGGGTGGCGGTCTCGGTGGCATGTTGGGCGGAGGTTCCGGATCCACCGGAGGCGGTCTTGCCGGTGGTCTCGGATCGCTCCTCGGTGGACGATCGGGTGCGGCTGGCTCGTCCGGCAGCAATCCGCTGTCCGGTGGCGGATTGGGAGGTCTGCTCGAGCGAATCGGTGGTGGGGCGACGGGATCGGCTGGAACCTCCGCTTCGCCACCCTCTTCGGGGAGTCTGGGCGACCTGCTGAACAGGGCCCTTCAAGGTGAAAGCGCACCCGAACCGGATGCCGGCCAGGAAGCGCTTGCCCGTGTACTGATTCAGGCCATGGTCAACGCCGCCAAGGCCGATGGGACCATCGACGACGAGGAGCGTGCCAGGATCGTCGAGCATCTGGGCGAAGACACCACAGCCGAGGAACGCGATTTCGTGCTCGGCGAAATGCGCGCGCCGCTCGATCTGGACGGCTTCCTCCGCACCGTGCCGCGCGGTGCCGAGCGGCAGGTGTACACGATGTCGCTGATGGCGATCGAACTGGATGAGCCCGCCGAGGCACGCTACCTGGATTCGCTGCGCAAGGGCATGAACTTGTCCGAGCAGGATGCCGATGCCATTCACCGCGAGCTGGGCGTGGATACCCTGTACAGCTGATCCGCTGCCGGACGGCAGGGTTCGGTCTACTCTCGTCGGGTCGGCGTGTGCCGACCCGCTCAACGTTTCCCCATGGCGTCCGATCGCAGGACCGACCTCGACGAGTTGCTCGCTTGCCCGGCCTGCGACCGGTTGCACCGTCGGTTGGCGCTCGCTGTCGGCGAGTCGGCCGATTGCGTACGGTGCGGTCACCCGGTCCAGACGGCCCGGGCCGACACGCTCGATCGGTCGTTGGCCGCATCGATCGCCTGCCTGATCCTGTTGGTGATGTCCGTGGCCCTGCCGTTCCTGTCCTTGTCCCGGGCGGGCATCGGCAGCCAGATCTCGGTGCTCGACGCCTTCGGCGCACTGTGGGCCAGCGATTTCCGATGGCTGGGCGTGTTGACGCTCGCCCTGATCGTGGTATTGCCGGTCCTGCGGCTCGTGCTGCTCGTGTACGTGTTGCTGCCGCTGCGGCGCGCTCGGGCGACCGGACAACGTACCCGGACCGCCTTCCGTTGGGCTCTGATGCTCGAGCCTTGGGCAATGGCCGATATCTTCATGGTCGGTGTGGCGATCTCGCTGTTCAAGATCGGCACCGTGGCCCGACTCCATATCGGTCTGGCCTTCTGGGCACTGCTGGCGGCCATCGGTGTGTCCTTCTACCTGGCTCGGGTCCTGTGTCGCGATACGGTATGGCAGCGGCTCGCGGCCGAGGGCGCCGACGCTGTCCGGGACGATCCGGATCGACGAACATGATCGACAAGGCCTCCTCCGGGATCAGCGCACGTCAGGTCGGGCTGATGCGCTGCGGTGCCTGCGGGACGATGCATCGACGAGGCGAACGGGTGATCTGCCGGTTGTGTGGCGCACGCTTGCATTCCCGCACGCCGCACGGACTGCAACGGGTCTGGGCATTCCTGCTGCTCGGTGCGCTGGCCTACGTGCCGGCCATGATGCTGCCGGTGATGTCGACCCGGTCCCTGGCCACCCGTTCGGAGGACACCATCATCAGCGGCGTGCTGGAACTGGCCGACCAGGGCAGCTATGGCGTCGCCGCCATCATCTTCGTTGCCAGCATCTGCATTCCGATCATCAAGTTCATCGTCATCGCCGCTCTGGCATCGAGCCTGCAGCGCGACTGGGCGATGTCGCAGAGCGCGCGTCACCGCCTGCATCGCCTCACCGAGCTCATCGGCCGGTGGTCCATGATCGATGTGTTCGTGGTCGCCGTGCTGACGGCGCTGATCCAGCTCGGAACGTTCATCACCATCACGCCCGGTCGCGGTATCGAGGCGTTCGCACTGGCGGTCATCTTCACGATGCTGGCTGCCAGCTCCCTGGACCCGCGGCTTTTCTGGGATCACGATACGGATGGAAGTGCACGAACCCGCTGAACCGACGCGTCGGTCGGCCACCGGGCGATCATGGCGGCGTCGCTTCTCGCTGGTCTGGTTGCTCCCGGTGGCGGCCGTGCTGTTCGCCCTCGCCGTGCTGTGGCAAGGCATCGCCGATCGCGGGCCGCTGGTGTCGATCGGCTTCGCCGAGGCCGGTGGGGTCATCGCCGGAGAAACCCGCATCCGGCGCAACGACGTCGTGGTGGGCACGGTCGAGGCGGTCAGGCTTGCGGACGATCTGAACTCGGTGATCATCGAGGCGCGGCTCGATCCGCTGGTGGCCCCGTACGTGGATGGCAGCACGCGCTTCTGGATCGTCAACGCCCAGGTCAACACCACCGAGATCTCCGGTCTGTCCACCTTGCTGTCGGGCGCCTACATCGGCGTCGACTGGGACGAGACGCAAGGTGAGCGCGTCTATGAATTCGCAGGTCTGGAAGAGGCGCCACTGACCGCCAGGACGACGGCCGGACGGCGCGTCACGCTGTCGGCCGACGAGGCCGGCTACATCGTGGTCGGCTCGCCGGTGTTCTTTCGACAGATCGAGGTCGGTCGAGTCGAGCGCCGCCGCCTGTCCGACGACGCAACGCTGGTTCTGTTCGATGTCTTCATCGAGGATCCCTACCAGGATTTCCTGTATCCGGAATCGCGCTTCTACGGTGTCACCGGCCTGGACGGGAACGTCGGTCCGGACGGTGTCTCGGTGCGGGTCGAGTCGATCGCGGCCTTTTTCACCGGAGGCGTCGCCTTCGTCAATCCCGACGTGCCGACAGGGCTGGAACCGGTGACACGGGATGGCTCGCGGTTCACGCTGCACCCCGGACGCCGCGAAGCGTTGGAGAGCTTCGTGCAGGGCGAGGAAGACGAGCGCTTTCGCTATAGCGCGGTCTTTTCCGGCTCGGTCAAGGGACTCAAGCGCGACGCGCCGGTGGAATACGCGGGCCTGCCGGTTGGCCGGGTCGTGGATGTCTCCCTGCGCTTGCCGGACCGGGCGGGCCAAACGGCCGATGCGATGGCGGTGTTGCAGTTGCAACCGCGCAGGCTCGGTATCGCCGATGCCGAGCCTGCCAGGGTGCTGGACGAACTCGAGTCTCTGGTCGCGCAGGGCCTGCGAGTGCAGCTGGCCACCGGCAACCTGCTGACCGGCTCCCTGGTGGTGAAACTGGTGAACGACGATACGGCGCCGAGCGCCTCGCTCGACCGGGACGCCAGGCCGTATCCGGTGCTGCCCACCACCGACTCGAACGTGGAGGCGGTGACCCGGGACGTGGAGCAACTGATCGGCAAGCTGTCCGAGCTGCCGCTGACCGGCATGGTGGAGGCGGCGACCGGATTGCTGCAGGATACCCGGACACTGGTCGGCTCGCCGGCCGTGGATGCCCTGCCGGGTCAACTGGCGGCCTCGCTCGAATCGATCGCGGCATCCGCCTCGCGCGTGCAGCTCGCCGCCGATGGTCTGCCGGAGCTGGTCGGCGCACTGACCCGCGCCTCGCGCAATGCCGATGACGTGCTGGAAGGCCTGTCGCCGGATTCGGTGATCTACATCGAACTGTCGGCGGCGGTGCGCGAGCTGCGCCAGGCCGCCCGATCCATCGCAGGCTTTGCCGAATTGCTGGAAGACAACCCTTCCGCCGTGTTCACGGGACGACGTTGATGCCTGAACCCATCCGCCTTCGGACCGCGAGCGCACGACAGCTCCTGAAGGCTACCTGCCTGGTCCTGTCGCTCGGCCTGTCCGCCTGCGCGTCCGGCCCGCCGCCGATACGCTACCTGCTGGAGCCTGCCACCCCTCGGGCCGCCGCCACGGAGCCGACTGCGCTCCAGTCGGTGGGCCTGGCCACGGTCACGCTGCCGGGCTACGTGCGTGACTCGGCGATCACCGGTCGAGGCGAGGGGCGACGCCTGATCATCGATGAGCGGGCGCAGTGGGCCGAGGCGCCCGAGGTGGCCGTCACGCGGGTGCTGGCCGAAAGCCTGCGGCGAGGTTCGGGTGCGGACGTGCTGGTGGAGCCCCTGCCACGCGGATTCGACCCCCAGTCGCGTATCGAGATCGTGTTCGATCGACTGCTCGGAAACCGTCGCGGCGGGGTGGACATCGCCGGACAGATCCGTCTGATCAGCGGCGATGGCCGGGCCCTGGAGCGTGTCCGCTCGTTCCGGTTCGGCTACAGCGCGCCGACCGAAGGGCACTCCGGTTACTTCGCCGCCCTGGCGGTGGGCATCGACGACCTGGCGAAGCTGATCATCGATGAGCTGACGGACACCCCGGCCTGATCCGACGATCGTGCCTTCGTGACCGTGCGGCTTCCACGGGCAGCGTCTGCATGAGGGCCGTCATCCACCCAGGCCGGTAAGTTCGTCGATCGCCAGCCGATCCTGCTCCCGCTCGCGGCGACGGGCCAGCGCCTCCGTCAGCCCGTCGGCGGCCTGTACCGAGCGCAGGATCGTCAAGGTGCGCTCGATCTCCTGCTCCAGCAAGGCGGCATGGCGTTCGAACAGACGGGCCCTGGCCGAGGCGAGCGTGGCGTCGTAACGCTCGACGATGTGGCGTCTCAACGGATCGGCGGTGAAGCGAGAGCGTGTCAGCGCTCGTCGCATGCCCTCCAGCTGCCTTTCCAGCGCGGCCACCAACGTGCCCGCATCGACACCGGGCAGCTCCTTGCCCAGGTGCTCGACGTGCAGAGCGAGCAGCGTGTCCAGGTCGCGTGCCGTGCGCGCCTCGAGCGCCTGCCCCATCAGGATCTGCTTGCGCTTGCGCTGCGCCTCGTCAGGCTCCCGGTCCGGGTGCAGGGCCTGCGCCAGGCGTCGGAACAGCCGCTCGGTGAGTTGCTGCACCGCGTCCGCCCCTCGAGCGGCGTCGCCCGTGCCCAGCAGCATCGCGTGGATATCCCCGTCGTCCAGGCGCCGACCGGCCGGTGGCGCCTCGCGGTCGGCCCGCTGGTCGGGCGCCTCCTTTCGTCCGGCTTCCTCGCACGCGGGCGAGGCGGCAGGCTCGCTGGATTCCATCAGCCGTCTCAGCTGCGCGCGCGTGCTGTCCAGCATTCGGGGCGTCGCGTCGGCATCCGGCGCCAGCGTCTCTCGCCATCGCTGCCGCAGCCGCCGGAGCCTGTCGAGGTCCACGAACGGATGGTCGCTCAGACGCTCCAGGTTCTCGTTGATCCACAAGCCGAGCAACGAGGCGTCCGATGGCGCCAGCGTGTTCCCGCGATAGCGTTCCACCAGCGCTTCGGACAAGCCCAGCACCGCATCGGTCAGCCGGTGTTCTCGCGGCAGGATCTCGCGATCGAAGCCGGCCTGGATCTCGCGGGACACGCTTTCGCGTTCCCGAAGCTGGGCGCGCAGGGTGCCCAGACGCTTCCACAGCGATATCCAGCGCGACTCGTGGAGCGCGGGCGCATCGTGACGGATCGTGCTGGGGACCGGTGGTCGCATGGCGCATGATACGCACGGGCCGATCAGTCGAGCCACAGCCGCGTGCCGAAAGGTGTCGGGCGATCGCTGTCGCGGGGGGTGGCCCACAGCACCGGAAAACCGGGCGCTTGCCCGGCCGGTCCGTCCAGGTCGGTCAGCACGATCGCCAGGTCCGGACGGTGCCGTGCCGCCGCTGCCAGCAAGGGGCGAAAATCGGTACCGTCACCGCCTTGCAGCGGCAGGTCGTCGAACGCCTGCCGGCCGATCTCGATGCTGCGCTCGCAGCGCACCCGGTCATCCCCGGCGATCAGCCACAGCGCGGCACGGTGCAGTCGCTGCACGCGGGCCATCTCGCGCCCGAAACGGCGCAGCAGATCATCATCGACCGATCCGGAAACGTCCACCAGCACCACCAGTCGGGGCGCGGCTCGCTGACTGCCGGTGCCCGGCTCCCACGGCAGCCGCCTGCCCGAAGCGGTACGACCCCGATTGGCCAGCCAGCTGCGCGAGGGGCGCGACCAGGAAAGCTCGGGTTGATCGTTCATCGCGCGCGCCAGGCGGGTGCGCAGGTGCAGCTGCCACGGTGTGCGGGTGGGGCGCTGGTCCGCGCCCAGCTCGCGCAGCAGCGACCGGGCACCGTCGGCGACGTGCGCACGGCCGAGCCGTTGCTGCCAGTCGCGATCGTTCCGCGCCAGCGCATCCGGGGATTCATGTTCACCGGGCAGCAGGTCCGGCAGCATCGACCGGAAGAGTTCCCGTGCGGCCGCGGCCTTCGGCCCGTCCTCGGCCGGCGAGTCGGTGTCCGGCGCCGGTGCCCTGCCACCGTCCCGGTCGGTGACGCCCTGTCCCGTGGCGCGGCGCCCCTGCCGTGCGGACGAGGCGCCGCGATCGCGATCGTCGATCGCCCGGTAGAGCGATTCGGTATCCCAGCGGTGCAGGCTCGACGCCAGCGGCGCCTCGATGGCCAGGCTGCGCATCAGCAGCTCGTCCAGTCGCACGGATCCGGGCGGCAGGCCCAGCCAGTCCAGGTGTGACAGGCTTGCGTTGACGATGGCGTCCGCGGCCCCGTTCCACAGGCGCTCGTCGACCGGGCCGATCTGGCGGGCCAGCGTTTCACGGCGGGACACGTGCCGAAGGGCGACGTGCAGGACCTGATGGGCGACCAGCCCCGTCTGTTCCCGCAGGCCGAGCGCGCAGAAGGCCGGCAGGTAGAACAGCGTGAGCCCATCGTTGGCGATCGGGGAGGCCGAGCGCGTGCTCCGCAGGTCGCGTGCGTCCGGCATGGTCTCGACATCGCGATGCTGCATCCACAGCGCGAGTGATCCGGTACCGGGCGCGTACTCGACCAGACGGCGTACCGCCGCGGTACCGCGGTGCCCTTCAGACCCGAGCTGATAGACGATCGCGTTCATGCCGTTCCTGATAGCGCTGCCAGGCCGGGCTGTCGAACACCGCCGCATCCAGACCGCTCACGAGTGCCTTCTCCAGCAGCAGCTCCATGGCCAGCGTGGCCGACTCCGCCGACGGCAATTGCGCAGGCAACGATTCGAACTGCTCCACGATCGCGAACGCGCGATTCAGCAGCGTCGGAGAATCGATCACCGCGACCAGCCCGTGCACCAGTCCGTACAGCGCATCCAGCGATGCCGGCAGCAGGGCGGTGGTGGCGACGCCCGGCTCGGCGTCCAGCAGGGCCTGCACGTCCACACCCGCCTGGATCTCGTCCAGCACACCGAAGAATTCGGCCGCGTTGGCAGCACCGATGCGCCCCTGCACCAGCAAGCGCTTGAGCGGCGGCTCCAGGCTCGAACGCATGACGTCCGAGACCGCCTCCCAGCCTCTCGGACTGGCACCGACCAGATGATCCTGTGCCAGTTGTGCGGCGGTGTCGTCGAGCCGATCGGGACGCACTTGCAGGAAGGCGAGCACCTGGGGTGCCAGATTCCGGGTGATCGCGTAGGAGACGAACGCGGGCAGCGTGCACTGCACGTTGAAATGGAACAGTCGATCGGCCAGCGCGGTGCCCATGTCGTGGCTGAGCGCGCCGTGATGGGCCGCATTGCCCGCGGCGATGATCATCCAGCCATCCGGCAGGCGATAGTCGCCGACCCGCCGATCCAGTATCAACGAGTAGGCGGACACCTGCAGGCGCTGGTCGGCGGCGGTCAGTTCGTCCAGGAAGAGGATGCCGGCCGGAGAGTCTTCACCGGGCAGGAATTCGGGCGGGAACCAGACCGTCTGGCGCAGATCGTCGTCGGCGAACAGGGCGCCGCGAAGATCGACCGGTTCGATCGTGGTCAGGCGCAGGTCGATCAACGGTACGCCGGCCCGCTCCGCCAGCTGCTGCACGATCGAGCTCTTGCCGACACCGCGCGTGCCCCACAGCATCGTGGCGCGTCGGCGCAGCGAATCGCTCGCGTACTGGGCGCTCAAGGCACGGGCCACCGCATCGATGGAGACGGGCGGGATGTTCAACGGATCGCTCATCGGTTCGTTGCCACGGATGACAGCATGTCCAGTGCCGGGTCGGGCAGCGGCGTCGGCCGGGGGGGCCATTCCATCACCGGGATCTCGCGGGCGGACAGGGCGATCATTCCGACCATCAGCAACGGCGTGATGCCCAGCAGCAGCGGATGCAGCTCGATGCCGCCGCGCGAGGTCGCCAGCCAGGCGATCGGCATCACCGCCAGGATGGCGCCGAGCGCCATGAACGGTTTCAGTCGCCGGACGAACACGCGACGGCGCTGGTCGCGATGTCGCGTGTGCCAGTCGTGCGGCGAGCTCACGATGTCCTGCAGCCCGGCCATCGCCTCGTGACCCGCTGCCTGCAGGCGGGCCTGCCGGCCGCGCCGGGGCAGGGCGAGCGCACCCTTCCAGTATCCGCCCTGCCAGCGCAGCACGCGCCAGTCGACGGCGCGCACCGCGAGCAGGTCGTCCGGCAGTTGGTGCAGGGCGCCGCGCAGCTCGTCCGCGGGCGCTGCCGCGCGAGCGGGCCGCGCGGGCGCCCCTTCACCGGTTTCGACGGTGCGCGCCCGGCGCTCGTGGACATCGATGGCCATTCGAGCCGCCGGCGTGACGCCCGGGTGCGATGCACCGCTTGCCAGCGTCTCGCGCGAGGCCGGTGGCGGTGCGTCGATGTGCCACAGCCGGACATCGGCCGGCATGGCTGCGCTGATGCTGGCGTCCACGTCCAGCACCAGGGGCGGGCAGAGCACGCGCAGGCTTCGGGTGAACAGGCGCGCCGTGGCGCTGTCGCCCCGGCCGATGGCACGGTCGGGCAACAGGACCTGGTCCAGCACCAGCAGCGCCCGGTCGCCCATGGTGGTCCGCTCCTCGTCCTGCGATCGATTCATCGCCTCGACCAGGCCGTCGAGCTGCTCGATCGCGACGCGCGCGCTCAGGCTGGACACGCCGTGGCGTGACGGGTCCACCGGGCAGGGCCATGCCGCCGCGCGCGTCAGTTCGACCACCTCGTCATCGATCACGTCGAGCACCATGATCGGAATCGCGGCGGATCCGGTCGGCCGTTCGCGTGGCAGGCAAGCGATGCGCCGTTGTTCTCGCGAACACAGCGCGAGATCGATTTGCCATCCGCGGCCGACCAGCGGCTGCGCCAGGCGCAGAATGTCGTGATGCGTCAGCGGTGTCACCTCGCCATGCTGTCATGGAACGTGCCGCCCCACACCGATGGTTTGTCAGATGTCATCCGATTCCGCCGATTCGCCCCGCCCGTCCGCCAGCCCCGGCCTGTCCGCCGACGATGCGCAAGCCTTGCGTCGCCTGCAGCGGCTGGGGCGTTTCATGGACAGTTCGATACGTCTGCCCGGCGGTTACCGCATCGGCTGGGACGGCGTGATCGGGCTCGTGCCGGGCATCGGCGACATCGTGGGACTGCTGGTGTCCAGCGGCATCCTGCTGGGCACCGCGAGGCTGGGCGTACCGCGTGCGGTGCTGGCCCGCATGGCGCTGAACATCGGCCTCGAGACGCTGGTGGGCAGCGTTCCGATCGTCGGCGACCTGTTCGACATGGCCTTCAAGGCGAACCAGCGCAACCTGGCCCTGGCGACACGAGCCATGGATGCGCCGGCCTCGACCGCCCGTCGAAGCGGGATCACGTTGCTGCTGGTGGGCGTGGCGCTGCTGCTGATGGTGGTGGTGCTCGGATGGGCCGTGGTGGCCATCATCGGCGGGCTCCTCTCGCTGCTCGGTTGAGCCAGGGCGCCCGATCGACCGGGCCGCGGCACCTTGAGAAAGTCTCATGTGCAGCGGCGTGCCGGATGACTATGCTCGAAGCACCTCTCCGAGTTCATCACCCATGTCGCCCAGAACCGGCTCGTCCCCGGCGGCCCCTGCGGTGCCGCCCGCCCTGGGCGATCGCATCGCCTGCGCCCGGGCCATCGCCATACTCGGCATGATCTACGTGCACGTGCCCGGTGCCGAGGAGATGATCGCGGCCGGGGGGGCGAACGGCGTCGCCGCGCAGTTTCTGGTCGATGGCATCGGACGGGCATCGGCGGCGTTGCTGGCGATCGTCTCGGGCTGGCTGGTGACCACCGCCTTGCTCGGCGCACGCGCCACCCCCTCCACGCTGATCGTTCGGCGCGCCGGCACCACGCTCAGGCCGATGGTGTTCTGGGCCGCCGCCACCGTGGTGCTCTACAGCGGTGTCTCGCTGGTGCGTCCGACGTTCCTGAGCGTGCCGGCCGATGGCTGGTTCGACTTGACCATGCGCTTCCTGGACACCGTCTTCTTCTTGACGCCCGACCCGATCGGGCCGACGGTGCACCTGTCGTTCCTGCGCGATCTGTTCGTGTGCGTGGTGCTGGCCTGGCCGCTGCTGCGTCTGCTGCGAGCGATGCCGGCCCTGACGCTGGGCGCGCTCGGTGGGATCTATCTGTCCCAGGTCGAGATCTACGTGGTGCTCAGGCCGCTGGTGCTGTTCTGCTTCGCGATCGGCATGTCGCTGTGCCTGTACCGGGTGCGGCTGGACACGCTGGATCGCTGGCTGCCGGTCTGGGTGATGGCCGGTTGCCTGGCGACCGCCTCGATCGTGTTCGCCCGTTCGGGAATCGAACCGGTCGAGGGGTCGACGGCGACGCTGCTGGTCACCGTCGCACCCGGGTGGCGCATCGATCTGCTCGAATCGGTGCTCTATCCGCTGACCCGGCTGTGCTGGACGCTGGCGTTGTGGTGCGTGACCTGCCAGCTGGTCGGAAGGCCGATCGCCGGGTTCCTGCGCCGCCAATCGCCGTGGATCTTCACCGCCTTCTGCAGCCACTTCCTGTCCCTGACCGTGCTGTGGAACCTGATGGTCATGCCGGTGCTGGTCCGGCTCCCCGGTGCGAGCGCCCCGTGGGTCCTGTTCGTCTGGTTTCTGGTCGCGCCGTTGCTGGCCTTCGGCGCGGCGTTCGTGCTGATGCGCATCATCGCCACGATGTCGCCGACCCTGTGCGTGCTGAGCGGTGTACCCGCCTCCTTCTCGCTGATGCGCCGCGGTTCCACCAGAGGCGGCACGTCCGGCACGGCGCCGGCCGCGGACACCCCGCCGGTCGACGCCGTGCCGGCGGTGCTGGCGGGCGGCCGATCGCGCGCCGCCGAGGTGCCGGAACAGGTTCCGGAGAGCGAGTCAGTCGAGCGTGACCGACACGCTGCCGAGGGCACCGAAGTCCGCGAACAGATGGTCGCCGGCTGAGACCGGCAACGCGCCGGTGCAGGTGCCGCAGTAGACGAACTCGCCGGCCTTGATGCCGCGCTCGCTCAGCGCTGGCTGCCCCAGCAGCCAGGCGATCATGGCGAACGGGCTGCCGGCCAGCGACTCGCTGCCCAAGCCGTTCGCCACCGGTTCGTCGTTGATCGTCAGGGTGGCCCGGCACGACATCGGATCGTGCTCGCGATGAGCACCGCTGCGCGGCGTGCCGAGCACGGTGGCGACGTTGCCGGCAGCGTCCGCGATCAGGGCGGTGCCGTTGCCCGGCGGTGTCATGTCGAAGCGGCTGCCGACGAACTCGAAGCCGGGCGCGACGAAGTCGGCCGTCTCGGCGATGCGCTCGATCAGTTCCGCCGGAACCTGACGGACATCGTGCGCATGAGCGTCGAGCTTCACGTCGGTGGCGAACCCGACGACGAACTCGGTCTCCACGGTGACCGGGTGAGCGCGCGGCAGCGTCAGCGTGGCGCCATCGGCGTGATGGTGTCCGGCGCGCAGGCGTCCGTGGAACGGCGCGTCCAGCGCCAGCGTCGTCAATGCGCCCTGCAGCGTGGCGCCGATCTTCAGCCCCACGATCGGCGACGGGTCCAGCGCATCGAGCGCGTGCTGCACCGCGTAGGCCTCATCGGCCGAGGCCGGGCGCGACAAGGGAATCCGTCGGTCATCGTGTCGGGCGGCGTGCAGCCGGGCGGCGAGGTCGTCGGTGGAATCTGGCATGACGGCGGCGATGCGGGAGATGACGGGTGAAGGCGGAGTCTACTCGGGCCGACGGCTCGTCAAGGCCCGACCGGTGGCACGAGCGACCGGCATGGGACTGTAAATCGGTATTGACACGTCATCAGGTCACTCCGACAGCGCAGTATCCATGAGTTCCGGGGTCCGCCCCTGTTGCGCGATTGCCCTCGGTGATGAGCAATAACCAGAAGAGCTGTCTGATCGCCTACCTGAGCCACTACGTCGAACTGGACGGTCGCGACCACGAGCTCATCGCCGGACTGGAAAAGGACGAGCGCTCGATCACGGCCCGCACCCGCGTGCTGACCCAGGGGGATCCGACGCGCATGCTGTTCGTGATCAAGTCCGGGTGGCTCTATCAGGAAACCGATCTGGCCGACGGACGGCGCCACATCGTGCGCACGCTGTTGCCGGGCGACGTCTACGGTCTGGGCGAGCTGGGCAACAGCCAGGCCTCGACGCACCTGACCGCGTGCACCGATGCGGTGCTGTGCCCGTTTCCGAAATCGGCACTGGGCGACATCATCCTGCGCTCGCCGCGTCTGGCCGCGTTGTTGCTGGACCTGTCCGCCCGCGATCAGGTGCTGTACGTGGACCGGTTGCGGGCCGCCTCGCGCATGTCGGCCAAGGCGCGGGTGCTCAGCCTGCTGCTGGCGATGCTGGACCGGCTGCGCGTCACCGGAGAGGGGCGGGAGGATTCGCTGGAGCTGCCGCTGAACCAGACCGAGATCGGCGACCTGCTGGGATTGACCAACGTCTCGGTCAGCAAGGCCATGGTGGAGCTGGAGCAGAGCGGCATGATCGAACGGCACCGCGCCCGGTTGACGCTGCTGGACAGGCAGCGGGCGGCCGAATCGGTCGAACATCTCGATCGTTACAGCGAACTGGACACCCGCTGGTTTCCGGAACGGGTGTCCGCCTCGGGTTCAGGCCTCGGCCCGGCGGCCTGATCCCGCCAGCGGCTCGAGCGGCAGCGTGCGCAGGGCGCGCAGACCGGTGCGGCGGGCCCAGGCGATCGGTGCGGGATCCGCGTGCAGGGCGACCCGCGGGGCCAGCGTCGCCAATTGCTCGAAGACGCTGGCCGTCTCGCGCAGCGCCAGCTGCATGCCCAGGCAGGCGTGCGTGCCCGAGCCGAACCCCAGATGGCGCGTCGGTGAGCGGTTCGGGTCGATCCGCTCCGGATCCGACCAGACGCTGTCGTCATGGTTGGCGGCACCGATCAGCACGGCGATGGTGCTGCCGCGGGGCAGGCGGTGGCCGTCGAGAACGGTGTCCTGCACCACGAAGCGAGGTTTGGTCAGTTCGACCGGCGAGGTGGCCCGGACCAGTTCGCTGACGTGCCGTGGCTCCGGCCGTGCCGGCAGGGTGGCCAGTCCCGCTTCGCTGCGAAGCAGCTCCAGCAGCGACAGCGAGATCAGGTGCGTGGTGGTCTCGTGGCCCGCCAGGTACAGCATGAAGACCATCGCCACGCCGTCCGCCTCGTCGAGCGCCGCGCCCGCCCCGATCGGATGGACCAGCGCGCTGAGCAGATCCTCTCTCGGACGGCGACGTCGTTCGGCCAGTTCAGCGGCCATCACGCCGGCCACGTGGCGCAGGGCCGGCATCGCCCGGAACACGCCGAGCGGCCCGCCGATCGTCGACAGTCGTTCCAGCGAACGTCCCAGTGCGGTTCCCGGTGCGCTGGCCGCGGCGTCCAGGCCGAGCAGGTCGCTGATCACGCCCAGCGGCAACGGTCGGGCGACATCGCGCACGAAGCAGGGCGCCGGCGAGCGGGCCAGCACGTCCAGGCAACGGCTCACGCGCTCCTCGATCACCGGTTGCAGACGATCGAGCGCGACGCGGCGAAAGGCATGATCGACCTGGCGCCGTCGCCGCCGGTGCTCCTCGCCCTCGTGCACCAGCAGGTTGTCCGCCAGCCGGGCGATCGGGGCCGGCAGCCACCACGCGGTGCCGGTACGCGAGCGCCGGCCGACGCGGGTGGCATCGACCGTGAAGCGCGATTCGTCTTCCAGCACCTCGCGGGCGGTCGCTCGTCGGGTCGCCAGGGCCGGCGTGCCCAGCAGCGGAATCCGTGCGCGCACCAGGGAGCCGCTGCGTTGCAGCCGGCGCCAGGTCCGGATCGGGTGTTCCTTGATGGACGGGGCCGACAGGTCCAGTGACACCCGGGGCGGCAGGTCGGCGATGGGGTTCGTCAAGGTGGCATCCGGTGGCAGGCGGTACGCAGAATGATGCAGCCGGCTTGCGACGCCGGGCGGGCTCGCGCAGGATCGTGGCATGACTCGTCCACCCGCCACCACCGACGCTGCGGCGCGCGTGCAGATCACCGAACGTCGGCTGCTGTCCAATGCGTGGGCGCGCCTGGAGGGGATCTCGTTGCGCTATCGCCGCCAGGATGGCGATCTGGACGATCAGCGACGCGAGGTGTACCACCGAGGTCACGGGGCCGCCGTTCTGCTGTACCACCCGCCACGCCGGGCGGTGCTGCTGGTGCGTCAGTTCCGGATCGCCGCCTGGGAGGTCGAGGCGCCGGAGGGTGCCTATCACGAAGGTCATGTCGGGCATTGCGCCGCAGACGAGCCCGGCTTCCTGCTGGAGGTTCCGGCCGGCATGCTCGATCGGGCGTCGGGCGCCGAGACGGTGGTCGCCGAGGCGCGCGAGGAGGCCGGCGTGGAGATCGGCGAGCCGCAATTCCTGTTCGCCGCGTACGCCAGCCCCGGATCGGTCACGGAACGGCTCCAGTATTTTGCCGCACCCTACCGGGATGCCCAGCGCACCGGCGACGGCGGCGGCCTGGCCGCCGAGGGCGAGGACATCGAGGTGGTGGAACTGCCGATCGACGAGGCCTGGGCCCGCGTGCGGAGCGGCGCCATCAGGGACGCCAAGACCATCGTGCTGCTGCAGCACGCCTTGCTGGGTCCGTTGCGGTCATGATTCACAATCGAAAGATCGTGGACTCACTATAATGAGACAGTACGTCCATCATGGCCGACTGGTCATGAGCGAAGGGCGATTGCCGTGGCCCGGTTCACGGCGACCGGTCTTCCGAACGGGCAGGATCTGGCGAGGACGATCGATGAAAGAGTCAATGTGGCAGCGCCGACCGGCGTTGCGGATGCGTTGCAACCACGCCGTGCGCTCGGCGCTCGGCCTGCTGGTGATGCAGGCCGGGGCCGCGCAGGCCCAGGGCGTCATCGATCCGATCCCGACCGAAGTGCCGGCAACGCCGGTGCAGTACGAACAGGCCGGCACCACGGTCACTTGGGGCGCCGGCACCGATCTGCGCCTGGAACGCTTCACCCTGGACGGACGGGGCTACAGCTACAGCGATGCGGTCAGCCGCATGGCGCTCGAAGGCGGCACGGCGGGCGGGGAACTGGACTGCAACCTGTTCGCCGGACGTCTGGACGATGACGGTGTCCGGCTGGCGCCGAGCTTCCCGCAGCGGCGTGATCCGTCGCTTGTCTGCGACCCGGTGCACGCGCTGCAATCGCGCAACCTGGATCGCGGCGTGCTCGACCTGCTGGGCAATCTCGGTCCCAGGGCCGGAGGCGTGGAACGGGTGGATTACCTGTTCAACCGCGGTGCGCTCGCGCCGTTCGATCCGGATCAGCTCGAGTCCGCCGGCCACCTGGTGGCGGAACGGGGCGGTGACAGCGTGGTCGGCATCGCGGTCGTGCTCGAACTGGACGCATTCGGCAGACCGTCACGCTACGGTCCGCTGGTGCGCGTGGGCGTGACCGGGTGCACCGGCGCGCAGCCCTGCTTCATGCCCACGGCGCTCGTCCAGCGATTCGCGCTGCTCGAGTCGCCGCCGGGCGAGACCGGCGCCGCACCGGTACCGACGGAACTGGCCGACGACACGCTGGCGATGGCCTTCGTGTCGAGCGCCCGCCTGGGGCTGCGGGCCGGACAGCGTTACTTCGGTTTCTCTCTGTTCGCCGGCGATGTGGATGCGTCGCTGCACACGCTGACCGATCCGGGAACGTTCCCGGCCGATACGCGCGATGCGGCGGCCGATGCCGGAGGCGGACTCGACCTGTACGGCGGCCTGGCCGGCTACTTCGTGGCCGACGATCTGGCCAGCGTGATCGGCGCGGTGTTCCTGGACAGCGATGGGAACGGTGTCGTCGGCGACGGAGACGCCGGCATCGCCGATGTCGCGATGACGCTGTACCGCGACGCGGACGGTGACGGCGCGTTCGACCCCGCCATCGACACGCCGCTGACCGACAGCATCGACAGCGATACCGGCGGCATCGTCCGGTTCCACGGACTGCTGGACGGCACCTACTTCCTGGTGCTGGACGCACAGGATGCCGACCTGCCCGGTGGTCTGGCGCCGGCGCCCGGCTCCAGCGCGCAGCGCATCGATGTCACCGATGGCGACAGCGAGGAAGGTTCCCTGAACTTTCCGCTGGTCGATCCCGATACCGGCGGGCCCGGCCCGGGTACCGGTGACGACTCGGTGACCACGGCAGTGCCCGATCGGTTCACGATCAACCAGGGCTCGGTGCTGGACGCCACCGTGCTCGCCAACGACACCGACGCAGCCGGGCAGGGCCTGAGCATCGTCGCCATCAGCGACTCGCCGAACGCCACGCTGGTCATCACCGGCGATTCCGTGAGCTATGCGCCGGATCCGAACTTCGTGGGTACCGACACCTTCACCTACACGGTGAGCGATGCTGCGGGTGCCGTGTCCACCGGTACGGTGACGGTGAGCGTGGAGCGGTTCAGCGACATCAACGGCAACGACCTGAACGATGCGCAGGAATGCGAGGCGCTCGGCATCGTCTGCGACGACCTGACGCTGGAGACCGGCGTGCACGGTTCGGGCATCGGCGGCGGCTCGCTCGTCTGGCTGCTCGCGCTCGGCCCGCTGGCCTGGATGCGGCGCCGCGCGTGTCGAGCCGGCAACCCGGAGCGATGCTCATGAACGCAGCGGACGATCGGCGCCCGGGCGGTCGGCGCGCGGGGTTCGGAACGACGACCCTCGGACTGGCGCTCGCCACCGGCGCAGCGCTGCTGCCCGGCGTAGCGCCGGCCGACGACAGCGGGCTGTACCTGGGCATCGGTGCCGGCGTGTCACGCCTGGATCCGCAGTCGCGCACCGACGCGCTGACCACGGGCGAGCGGGACGATACCGGCGTGCACGCTTTCGTCGGCTACGACTTCAATCGCTGGCTGTCGGGTGAGGCCTACGTGGCCGATCTGGGTTCGGCCGGCATCGACTTCCTGGGTGACGATGTCGGCGACGTCGATTATCGCGTGTACGGCATTCGCGCCCTGGGCTACCTGTGGAATTCGCGGAGCGGCCTGCTGCCCGGCAATGACACGGCTGCCGGGCGCGACGGGGCATCCGTCTTTCTGGCCAGCGGCATCGGCGGGCTGGACACCGATTCCACCCTGTCGGTGCGCACCGACCATCGCGCCCACGTCTCGTTCGGTGTGGGCGCCGAGTACGGATTCGCACGCGGGCTGTCGGTACGTGCGGAACTGGCGGGCTTCGACACGGATGCGCGGTACGCCAGCGTGGCGTTGCTCAAGCGCTTCGGTGCGCGGACCTCCGCGACGGGCCCTGCCGTGTCCGAGACCCCGGAGCTTGCCAAGGCGGTGGCGCCCGAGCGGCCTCCTGCCGACATGCAGACCTACTTCATGCCGATCGTGCCGCCGTACCTGTATTTCGGGTTCGACGAGGAAAGTCTCGATGCCGAATCGATCGCCAAGCTCGAGGCCTTCGCCGACGAGGTGCAGGCGAGCGGCCTGGACGTGGAGATCAACGGCCACGCCGACGCGATCGGTCCGGAAGCCTACAACCAGGACCTGTCGTTGCGACGCGCCCTGGCGGTGCGAGATCGGCTGGTGGAGGCCGGGGTCGATCCTGCGCGTGTCAGCTTCAGCGGTTTCGGCGAGACGCGCCCGCTGGAGAGCAACGCCACCGAGACCGGTCGGGCCTTCAACCGACGCGCCGATTTCCACCTGCGCTGAGTACGACCCGCCCCGACGCCACCGACCGGCAAGGACCGCCTCGTTCCGATGGCCGTGCTGTGGGAGTACGCCGATGGCGCCACGCGTTACAGCGTGCGCGCACACGGTGCCGCGATTCGCCTGTACTCGAATGGCGTGTTCCACAGCCAGTGGAACCCGGACCGGCCCTTCGCCGGAGGGATCTGGGACTGCCTGTCGTTGCCGGTGTTGTACCGCGAGGCGGACCGGGCCTCCCGGGTGGCCCTGCTGGGCGTGGGCGGCGGCGCGGTCCTGCGCCAACTGGGCACCCTGCTGCCACGAGCGGTCTGCCTGGGCATCGAGATCGATCCGGTGCACGTGCGCATCGCCGAACAATGGTTCGGGGTGGCCCCCGAGCAGGTTCGGCACGACGATGCGATCGATTGGCTACCGAACCAGCCGACCGCCTCCTACGACGTCATCATCGATGACCTGTTCGCGCACGCCGACGGCGAGCCGGAACGGGCGGCGGCGCTGGAGTTCGACTGGGTAAGCACGCTGGCGCGCGCCCTCGACGAACAGGGGCTGCTGATCGTCAACGCCATCACCGCCCGGCAGCTCAAGCAGGCGGCTCCGGTGTTCACCGACGCCGGCTTCCGCTACGGTAGCCGCTGGACGCTGCCCAGTTACGAGAACGCGATCGGGGTGCTTTCGCGGGCGCCGTTGCATTCGCGCGACTGGTCGCGCCGACTGGACAGCATCGTGCCGTCCGCCGCCGACCGTCGGCAGGCGCGAACCTGCCGGGTGCAGGCCCTGCGCGGCCTGGGCGCCGGCTGAGGCCCGGGACCGGCTCAGAACGAGAAGGCGAGCTGCGCGCCGAACTGCCCCTGTTCCACACCGCTGAGTCGACCACCGATCTCCAGCGGACCGAGCTTGAACCCGGCGGACACCGCCGCGCGATCGTCCGCCCGGCCCAGGTCGGCGCCGATGCCGGCGCGCAGCGCGAACAGGGCGTTGCCGATCTCCATGCCCAGCGCGATCGGCTGGGTGGGTATGCCGTCCACGTCGGCCTCGTTCAAGGCCAGGTCGGCGGTGAAGCCCGCCATGCCGCGCACCACGTGCGCACCGACGATCAGCTGGGGGTCGGTGTCGAACGCGAACCCGGTATCGGTCTCGATGGATTCGGGGATCACGTTCCGCACCACCGCGGCTACGCGGACCGGTACCGTCGACAGCATCGTGCTCATCCCGACATCGATCGTGAACGAGGATTCCTCGGTTTCGGTGTCCTCCACCTGATCGGACAGCGAGTCGGTCGAGCTGTCGAACGGGTCCGACAGCTCGACCCGTCGACCGTAGGCGATCAGGTTGGAGAACTTTGCCGTCACGCCGACATCGATGCCGTTCTGGCCGAGCGCCATCCGCGAGCCGAGCGAGACGCCGAACCGGGTGCGCGTCATGAATGCCGCCTCGGCGGTGGAGGTGATGATGTCCGACGGGTCGGTGAGCGTGATCGTGCCGCCCTGCACATCGAATCTGGCTTGTCCGGCCAGCTCGCCGTCGCGAATCTCGCCGGCGGTCAGGTCGTCTTCGAACGCCCGCGCCACGGCGTCGACGTAGTCCCGGTCCCCCTGGCCCACCATCGTCTCGCCGCGACCGGTGCCGTGCCCGCCGGCGTGCAGGGCGAACGGCACGGATGGAAGGGTGTAGGCGATGCCCACGGAGGCTTCGCCCAGGGCGCTGATCGGCTCGCCGTCCACGTCGTCGAGCAGACGGGAGGCATCCGCTGCCAGGCCGGCCAGCGCATCCGTGCCGGGCAGGCAGACCGCGTCGTCCGGCGGGTTCTGGCTCAGGTCGCAGGTGATCGAGGCGCCGGACAGCCGCTCGATCTCGGCATCCAGATCGTCCACCAGGTCCTCGTTGCGATCGTCCGAGGCGATGTCGATCAGGCCGGCGTGATCGCGCACGTCGACCGCACCGCCCAGCAGCAGGTGGAACCGTTCGCCGCGACGTTGTGCGGCTACCAGCGATGCCGGATTCTGCAGGGCGCCGTGCACGCCGCGCCCGTCGGCGATGCTCGACCCGCCCAGCGCGTAGGTGCGGGCATCGGCGGCGAGGGCCGGCGAGCCGAGGGTGGCGCTGCCGATCAGCACGGCGAGCAGGGTTCCGGGCAGGCTCCCGGGCAGGGCGGCGCGGTCGGCCATGTCGGGACGGATGCGGTATCGGATGCGGTATCGGATGCTGGGGCAAGCGCCCATGACTACCTCGGCCGGCGCGCAGCGCCATTGGGAAGGGATCGAACGAGGCACGCCTGCAGGAACCGTTCCGCAAGCTGTCGCCCGTCGCTCACGGGTCGGTGTTCGGGCCGGACAGGGCCCCGGCGCGCGTGGCGGCATGCGTTGCGCGCAGGATCGCATGCCGGATGCGATCGTCCAGCACCCGCCGTGCCTCCGCTTCCAGATGCTGCAGCCGCCCGGTCGGCTCGAGTCCCTCGGCCCCGTCGCGCACGTAGTCCAGCGCGATCAGCCGTTCGATCAGTGCCTCGAACAGGTGCCGATCGTGCAGATCGAGCCGGTTGCGCCCTTCGGTCGCCTCCAGCCGTTCGGCGCCCGCTGCGCAGCGGCGGGCCAGCTCGGGGCGTTGCAGCGGCTGTCCGGCCTGCACCAGCAGCGCCGAGCACAGGTAGAAACGCTCCAGCGCCGGCAGCACCGTCTGCGCCAATCGCAACAGCGACACCGCCTCGGGTGTGCCGCCCGGGGCCCGGCGCCACAGCTCGCCGTGACGCTCGATCAGCCCCTCGGCCTCCAGGGCCGCCAGCGCCCGCACGATCGGTGCATCGTCGCCACGCTCGCGCATGAACAGTTCGCCATGCAGGAAGGGCAGCGCCACGCGAGCCAGCTCCCGGACCTCGACGTCGGTGCATCGCCTGCGACTGCCGAACGCGCAGGCGAGCAGGGCCGGCAAGGTCAGCAGGTGCAGGATGTTGTTGCGAAAGTAGGTGAGCGCCGTCGCCTCTTGCTCGCGCAGCGAGATCAGCTCGCCGATCGCATCGTTGTCCACCTCCAGGTAGCCCAGCTCGATGCCGTGCTCGATGATCGCCTCGCCGCGTCCGGAGCGCAGGTCCGGCACCTCGATCAGGGTGCCGGCATGCGTGACCCTGAGCAGCGAGCCGTACAGCTCGATCTGGCGAGCCAGCTCAGCGCGCCCCTGGCGACCGCGACTGGTCGCCAGGATGGCACTGGCGAGCAGCGATATCGGGGTGACGCTGGCCGCCTCGTTGATGTGCCGCAGCACGGTCGTGCCCAGCTCATCGACGACCGGCTTGAGCCAGGCCGGGCGTTCGTCCGGCGCTCCCTCGTCGCGCCAGCCCGGCCGATGCCGGTTCAGCAGTCCGTCGAGCGCTATCGGCTCACCGATGTTCACATGCACGCGTCCGTAGTTCTCGCGCAGCCGCTTCAGCGAGCGGATCAGTCCGAGCAGGCTCTCCTTGCGCTTCTTGCCACCGGCCAGTTCGCTGGTGAAGGCCGCCCCCTCCAGCAGCCGCTCGTAGCCGAAGTAGACCGGCACGAACACCACCGGCGTGTCCGGTCTTCTGAGGTAGGCCTGCGCGGTCATCGCCAGCATGCCGCCCTTGGCCGGCAGCAGTCGCCCGGTGCGGCTGCGACCGCCCTCGATGAAGTACTCGATGGCATGTCCGCGCCGTATCAACTGCTCCAGGTAGGCGTTGAACACCGAGGCGTACAAGGGGTTGCCGCTGAAACTTCGGCGCAGGAAGAACGCGCCTCCGCGCCTGAGGATGCCACCGGCCACCGGCAGGTTCAGGTTCACGCCCGCCGCCACGTGCGGCAGCGAAAAGCCCTCCTTGACCAGGATGTAGCTGAGCAGCAGGTAGTCGATGTGGCTGCGATGGCAGGGGACGTACACCAGCTCGCGACCGTCCGCGACGGCACGCAGGCGATCGATCCCGGACAGCTCCACGCCGTCGTACAGCTCGGTCCACAGCCGGGTCAGCAGGCGGTCCAGGATCCGGATGGTGGCGTAGGAGACGTCGGCGGCGATCTCGTGCGCATAACCGTGGGCGGTGCGCTCCACCCGCTCCCGCGACTTGCCGGCGGCGACCTCGGCACTGATCCCGCGGCGCACCGCAGGATTCGCCAGCACCTGCGACAGCAACGTGCGCCGGTGCGAACGGTCCGGGCCCAGGGTGGCGATCCGGCGCTGCCGGAAGTGCACCCGGAGGATGCGCGAGAGCTTGCGTGTCAAGCGTTCCGCATCCACCCCGGGTCCGCGCTCGGTGCGGATCAGGCTCTCCAGCGACAACGGTTCGCTGAACTGCACCAGCGTGTTGCGACCATGGATCAGCGTGGTCGCCAGCTTGGCGACGCGCCCGCCGAGCGCCCAGTTCTCGGCGAACAGCAGCCGGAACAGGGAGGCATCCTTGGCCGGCGCGCGTCCCCAGTAGACGGCCACCGGCACGATCTGCAGGTCCGGTATCGCGACCTCCGAAGCGATGCGTGCCGCCACCAGGCGATCGAGCCGGCGCGACAAGGTCGGTCGGCGACGGCCGAAGATCGATCCGGAGCGCCGCGCGATCACGTCGATCGCGCTGCGCTCGCTGCTGCCGGCATAGTGCAGCGGATCGCGCGGCGAGGGCAGGCCGGCGGCCCGGGTCGTGAGCGACAGCGCCGTCCGGTCGGCCAGGCCGCCGACCTCGAGCAGGTAGAGCACCGGATGCGATGCATCGATCAGCCCGGCCGGCTGGCGAGGCAGCACGTCGGGCCGGATCCAGCTGGCCAGCACCCGCGCCAGCAGGGTCTCCAGCCTTTGCATCAATGTCATGATCAGCGCCCGTTCGACAAGATGGCGAGCATAAGGGCCTGTGAAGGAATAAAGGGTGCATCCTGCCGGCCCTGTGCGCTGGCCCTGTGCGCCGGCCCTGTGCGTTTGTCCGGCAAGGCGCTGTGAACGAGGGTAGCAGGGCTACCCTCGCGGTGAGCAACGTAGCGGCACGAACGCACCGGGCCGGCCCGCAGGGTCGCTTCGCAGGGCGCGCCATCCGTTGTTGCTCGTCGGTCGC
>Ga0115029_1000917_pt1 | contig 24176 bp, 18 predicted proteins | sample SidtaG_3_FD_87297 | JGI IMG/M metagenome (GOLD analysis project Ga0115029, IMG submission 87297) | Marine algal microbial communities from Sidmouth, United Kingdom - Sidmouth_Asex1 metaG | ecosystem: Host-associated > Algae > Red algae > Unclassified | place: Sidmouth, United Kingdom | collected... | reverse complement strand
TTGAATCGACTGGCCGTTTCAGCATTAAATAATACGACGCCCTCTCCAGCTTCTGTCAGCGGAAGAAGTCCGCGACTTTCGCGTATTCTATTTTCTTCATCAATAACCTCAGCAGACTCCGTCTCGGATAATCGATAAAAGTTCTTTTTTCTAAATGCCGAATAGGGTGGTGTCAATTGCGCAGCTATAGAAAATTTTGACCCACGTGTTGGAAATAATGGCTCGTTTATCGACGATCTTCCAACTGTGATACCTAAATAATAATTATTAAAGCTTCCTTTAAATATTGGTCGCCCCTGAAAATTAAATGTGCTAAAACTTGAAGCAGTATTTATGACATTGGTTGACAACCTGTAATTCTGCAGATATAAATTTAGGTTCAAATAAAAATAATCATCTGGAAACTGCAGACGTTTTCCTAAACCAACATATCCTGCAAGGGCTCGTAATTGCGAATAATTATTTGAATTTTTATCAATGGTTCGGCCCGTCGCTTGCTGCGTCCAGAATCCACCAAGAGATAGAGAATTTGGTTTTTTTCCTCCAAACCAAGGCTCGGTAAAAGAGAAATTCACTGATTGGAAAAAACTACCATTACTTTGTCCACGTAGTGAGAGTTTTTGACCATCACCCATAGGGACTGGTCTCCAAGCACCTTTTTCAAATATTCGACGGGATGAAAAATTATTGAATGTCACACCTATCGTTCCTAATAGACCGGCTGATCCATTATACCCCGCCGATAATTCTAATTGATCTGATGGTCGCTCCGATAGTCCATATTCGATATCGACTGTTCCGCGTTCTTGATTTACTGGTGTATTAATGGCTAGGTTTTCCGGATCGAAATATCCGAGGTTAATAATTTCACGCTGTGAACGAATAATTTTTGATCGTGAAAACTTTTCGCCTGGATTTGTTCTGACGACGCGTCTTATGACATGCTCGTGTGTCCGATCATTTCCAGTGATGACAACTTTATCAATCGTTGCTTGCGGTCCTTCATAGATCCGCATTTCGATATCGACTGAGTCATTGCTGATGGTCATTTCGACGGGGTCTATTTGAAAGAATAAGTAACCCTCATCCATATAAAGCGAACTGACATCACGACTATCGTCACTAAAGCGCAGTTGCTTATCCATCAATTCAGTATTATAAACATCTCCTTTTTCAATGCCTAAAACAGTCGCAAGGGTATTGTCGGGATAGATTGTATTTCCTTCCCAGGTGATATTTCTGAAATAATATTGGTTGCCTTCATTGATGTCCATATCGATGACCAACTCACCTTTTTCATTGCGATAAACTGAATCATTTGTGATTTCAGCATCGCGTAAACCGAGCGTATTATAATATGATATGATGGCTTTTTTGTCATCCTGGTAGTCGGACTTGACGTATTTCGATTTTGCCAGTATACGTGCTTTGCGTCGGGTGTTTTTCATTTTCCCACGTATTTTCCCGTCACTTAATTTTCGGTTTATTTTTTTATTAGAGGTTGAGGCGTTACCATTGATATTGATATCAGCAATTTTGACACGACTATTGCGATCAATATCAAATATTAATCTTACCGCGTTAACACGTTTTGGAAAAGCTTCTTGTATGATATTAACTTCAGTATCAAGATACCCTTTTTCACGGAAATACTTCTGAATACCGCGGGTAATATTTCGCTCATCGTTTTCTGTAAGTATACTACTACGTCGTATATGTCGCTCGACAATTTTAGTAAGATCGTCATGCACGCCAGGTTTAACACCACGAAATGTATGACTCAGATATCGAGGCCGCTCTGATACTTGGATTTCTAAAAAAATCACATCGCCAAGCGTCTCCGTTGCCACGATATTGACATCGGTAAAGAGGCTCAGATTATATATCGCTTTGATCGCATCCGGAAGTTGTCGTCCAGGAATTTTTATTACATCTCCGACCTTCAATCCCGATACACCGATCAAGGCATTATCGTCGCTAAAATCAGACCCTTTGACTTCGATCTTGCCGATTTCAAAAACTTGCTCTTTCGAGTAATCGATGACAGGCAGGGTGTCTTGTTGCGCATGCAGCTGGGTAGTCAAGCTGAGCATGCATATGAGGGAAAAGACTAGAATGTGTTTGATTGATCTCACTTTATTGTATGGAATATTCATGCTGTAAACGAACGCGCAAATATAGGTGTTGATTGCCGAAGATGTTAATGTTCACGGTGGCACTCAAACTCGCCTTGCACTTTAAGTGCAAGGCGAGTTTAGGTGCCACCGTTATTATGTTAAATAGAAAACAGAAGATCCTTCAACAGCAAGGACTGTAGCCCGAGTCAACGCCTCATCAACCGCATTCCATAAACAGCTAACAGCACCAAAACCACAAAAAAGATGATGATATAATAAAAAGGAAAATGTGTAAAAGCAACGATTCGCGTCTTATCAAGAACCCAAAATATGGCTAGAAACGAAAAAACGATCAACATAAGGCCCGACAATCTGTCAAAACCGGGTATCAAATCAAGGTCGACGTTCTTTCGGATGATATATAAGGTGAGGAGCATCGATACGATCGGCAGGATCTGTGTGTAGATATCTATACGCATGATGCTGCGGCCTTCAAACACGATCAAATAGATGTTGAGAACCACGGCAAAAAGACCCGGAATTGTAACCAAGTATATCAATACAGCATATAAATATTTCCATGGGGAAAGATGACTGTCTCCACGGTCCAGTTCGCAAGCGAGAATGGCACTCATCGGCACGGCACAAAAGAAGAATATGATGATGGCCGGATTCGCCGATAATAAGTCAAAGCAATCTTGCAAAGTCATACGTGGTGATGTTTTGTGTAAATATACCACCTTCTGCATTCGGTCGAAGATGCACTCCGAAAAGTCAAACCAGGACAGAACGTGCCCTCATGAAATAGGTTGGCAGGTGTTTAGCCATTGGCTAAAGACTGGGAATTCCTGATAGTTGCTCCAATATTGTATTTCAATGCGATTCCATCAACTGAAAGAAAAATGGCAGAGCAAAATAGGAATTACCCTACAAATAGAATCGTAATTGACTCGACAAGGATGACCGTAACGAGGCACGTATATTTGTCGTCATGGGAGGAGGCCTAGTATCATTTGGAACATTACTTGCCGGATTGTTGCCAGCAGCCGTCATTGGTTGGCTGGGATATCGGTATTTATACAACAAAACTCAGTTGATGCCGAGTAAAGTCGTATTGGCCGTAATGCTGGGAGTGGTTGTGGCTATACCAGCTTACTATATTGAGTCAGGGATATCTCACGTCGTTGAAGCTGATATGTCGATTTGGTGGCAGGCGATGATTGTGGCATTTTTTACGGTGGCATTTGTTGAAGAATTATTCAAGTCACTTGTCTTGTATGTATCGAACTATGTGGTGCCAGTCGATGAGCCGATGGATTTATTGGCCATTGCTTTATTAATTGCAATGGGTTTTGCGGGGGTAGAAAATATATTATATAGTTATTCGAAGGGGTGGGAGGTTGCTCTGTTTCGAAGTTTGACGGCCGTGCCTGCACATGCGTGCTTCGCGTTTTTTGCGGCTTATTTTGTATCGATGAATTTCCCGCAACGAAAATCAATTACGCCCTACTTGCAAGGGTTGTTATTAGCTTGGGTGTTCCATGGTTTTTACGACTTTTTTATCATCCAAGATATTTCTGAGCATTTGATGTTAATGGCATTGGTGATTTTAGTTATTTGCATTTATTTATCGATGAATGTTTACAAACGGGTCAAACAAACACACAGAGTAGATGTATAATTGTAATGAGACACATATCGATTCAAGCGGTGGATTTCAATTTAGCCTTTTTCTAGTAATATTTATATGATTAAATTTATCGCATGGCCATTTTATCTGTGATCATTCCTGTATATAATGAAGCGCGCACTATTCGACATCTTTTGGATGAAGTGATTGCCGTACAATTGCCTGATGATATTAATATGGAATTGCTTTTGGTAAATGATTATTCTACTGATGATAGTGTTGCGATGATAGATGCCTATATCGCCGATCATAACCAGCATAAAATGTCTCTGCATCACCATGAAAAAAACATGGGAAAAGGTGCCGCCATCCACACCGGTATTCAAGCTGCTACGGGTGATTATATTATTATTCAAGATGCGGACTTGGAATATGATCCTCGAGAATATCCAAAATTATTACAACCTATTCTCGATGGAAAAGCCGATGTGGTATATGGTTCGAGATTTATGAGTGGAGAGCCGCATCGGGTGCTGAAATATTGGCATACCGTCGGTAATAAAATACTTACGCGGATGTCAAACATGTTTTCAAATATTTATCTAACCGATATGGAAACATGTTATAAATTATTTAAGGCAGATATTTTAAAGTCCATTTCATTTCGAGAAAAACGCTTTGGATTCGAACCTGAGGTTACGGCTAAGTTGGCAAAAATACCTGACTTGCGAATCTATGAAATCGGTATATCGTATTCGGGTCGTTCCTATGCAGAAGGTAAGAAAATAAACTGGCGCGATGGTGTGCGCGCAGTCTATTGTATTATTCGATATAATTTGTTTTCGTAGGAGATTTTCTTTTAATTCGACCATCAAATTAACTATGTTTCATAAGTTAATTCTTAGAAAGATTTTAAAATAGGTTTGTATTTGTTATTTAAAATATTCCATAACAGCCAAAATACCATTGTAAGAAATAACGCAAGCGAAAAATAAAGCCGCATAAAGACTAATTTTTATCCAAATACTCGTCATGTAATTTTTCATGACATCTTTTTTACGGATCATTAATATGATACCGATGATGACAATTGGTAATACAAACACATTAAAAACTTGAGAAAGTATTTGCATTTCGATAGGATTGGAACCGAAAATGGGTACGATCAGTGCTACCAAACAGGCGATGAATGTGATGATTTTGAATTGACGTGAACTCGTATCCAGTTCTCCAGATTGATAATCGGCCAATAGTAATGGAGCTATCAGAAGGCAAGGAAATATAGATGAAAGGCCGGCGCTCAATGTTCCAAAAAAGAATATCGTTACTGCAAGATTGCCCGCAACCGGTTCAAGTGTATTCGCCATGTCTAGTACATGATTGACTTCTTTCCCTTGATGAAACATGGCTCCACTGGCCACAGCCATGATCGAGGCGCTAATCGTAAATATGAGGATCGCTGCTGTAATCGCATCTCTTTTTTGATCTTTCAAATTTTCAATCGTCCAACCTTTTCCTTTTACAAAAAGTGGCCTTGAAAGAAATGTCGCCGACGCCATCGTGGTCCCCACAAATGCAGCTACCATCATCTTACCTCCTGGCACTTGCGGAATGCTCGGCATCAATCCAGCAACGACTTCAGCTGGCAGTGGGTGTACAAAAAACAAAGAAATAATAAATGACAATCCCATGAAAGTCACGAAAATGATTAGTATTTTTTCGAAAAAAGTATATTTGCCAACTAACATAAGTGAGTAGAATATGCCAATAATCAATATGGCAATCCCTAAAACATACTCATATTTATAAGGGGCGAGCGATGGAAATCGTTGCGCCATGAGTTCAAAAATAATATTCGATGAAATCCCTAGAATGCCCATTAAAGAATTCCATTGACCAAACGTGATTCCGACGATAATTAAAATAGCCAGGATATGCCCTCCTTTGATATGTTTTTTAAATCCATATAATGCCGTTTCGCCTGATATTAATGCGTAATTTCCATAGACAAACATCAAGACCCCTGAGAATAAACAGCTCAAAAGCAAGACCCATAATAATTGCATTCCATATGCACTACCAGACACAATCATGGACGTGACACTGCCGGTTCCAATCGTATAGCCAATTGCAAATATACCGGGCCCAAAACCTAGGACTAAAGCGATTATTTTTTTTAATAGCGAAGGAGAACTTGAATCCGTTGGCATGTTTGATATTTATTTGTGATTAATTATTTCCAGTTTGTATGGTAAAATTGAGCTGAAGAATCGTCCGTCCGTTGATAGGTATGCGCTCCAAAGTAATCGCGTTGTGCTTGAATGAGATTGGCAGAAGAACGTCCTGTTGTCATTCCATAAAAATACTGAATCGCCTCACTCAGACAAGGTAATGCGATTTCTTTCTGGATACCTTCGGATAAAATATCTTTAGCTGATTGCTTTAATTCTTTTATTGTATTCGCGATATCTGAATGTGCAAGTATGCTTGAGTTGGTTCGAAGTATTAGTATTAAATCATCCATGAGCGTTGATCGAATAATACACCCATTTGTCCAAATACGCGCTATTTCACTGAGATTCAAATTCCATTTATAAGTGTCAGAAGCTTGCTGAATAAGCTTGAAGCCTTGATGATGATTGATGATGCGAGCAAATTGGTACGCTTCACGAATATGCTCCGGCGATATATCAGCTTTTTCGTTTCTGTCATTCGAATAAATGGTCTCAAGCGCAGTTCTATCACTTTTATAAAATGATGTGTATCGCGCAAACAATGCCGATGCGATCATCGTAGCGGGCATACCTAATTGAGCAGCCGCGACCGCTGCCCAATTCCCTGTGCCCTTATTTCCTGCTTTGTCCAATATTTTATTTAATAAATAGTCGTCGGCTTCTTTTTTTCGAAGAATGTCAATCGTAATTTCTAGCAAAAAACTATTAACAGATTTTTTCCATGATGAAAATTCATCGGCAATTTCATCGAGAGTGCGACCTGATTTTAATAATAAGCTGAATGCTTCACACAATAGCTGCATCTCGACGTACTCGATACCATTGTGAATCATCTTGACAAAATGTCCACTTCCTGACGGTCCAATATATGTACAGCAAGGTTGCCCATTGTTATCTTTTGCAGCAATTACATTTAATATCGGTGCGACGGATGGATAAATTTCTCGTTCTCCACCTGGCATGATGGAGGGTCCTTTCAGCGCACCCTCTTCGCCACCAGAAACACCCGTACCGACGAAGTGGATTCCATGTGTTTTTAAATAGTCAACGCGATCTTTTGTTTTTTGATAATGCGAGTTTCCTCCATCTATTATTATATCGCCTTCAGAAAGAAGTGGGATTAATTCTTCTATCACATGATCGACGACGGGGCCGGAAGGCACCATAAGCATTATTTTACGCGGTCGCTGAATAGAATTGACAAATTGATCAATTTGGTCAAAAGCCAACACGTTAGAAAGTTCTTCGTGTTGTGATTTGAAATTTTTTGCAACGTTTTCTTCTACACCGGCCTTATGGCGGTTGAATATGGATAGTTTAATCCCATTGGCAGCCAAATTTCGACTCAGACTTTTACCCATGACGCCTAAGCCAAAAAGTCCAAAATTGTTAGATGCATCTAACTGCCCAGTGATCATACTAATTATTTCTTTTGGCTTATGGTTGATATTTATTCGAATCGCTTCTGTTGGTGGCTCTAATATGTCGAATTGAGATTGGAGTAAAGAAGCTGGCATGAAATGATCGTTACGCGATTTGCACCTCTCAAGGATTTGATCATAGCTTCCTTCGAGATATACCCATCTTGTGTGTTTGGAAATCTGCTGACTCAATATGTCACGATAAGATTCTTTGAGTGCCGAGCAACCTATGATGCAGGAATGTTCTTCACGTTCACGTTTGGCCAGTTGATTTAATTCGGATAGCCATGCCATACGATCCTGGTCGTCCAGTGGCAGGCCTTTTGACATTTTATCAATGTTCGCTTGAGGATGATAATCGTCTCCATCAAAGTATGGCAAACCCATCGATTTTGATAATAAATGCCCTATGGTGCTTTTGCCGCAACCAGAAACACCCATGATAAAGATGACTCGATTCATCAAGATTGACATAATTTATATATCTCCTCAATTTACGAATATGATTGGATTAGAAAAACTAAGATTATAATCGGATTGCCTTACTCTGGTCAATGTAGGTGGAAAAGAAATACTTGTAAAATACAGAACTTTTGACGAGACGAGTAATCTGATTTAGACTGCTCACTCGCGCGATATTTTCAATATAAAAATTATTCACTTTTTTCATTTTTATACACGAGCATCTCTTGATTAAATTTCTTGATCGTACCTTTTATTCCCAACCGATACAAATACCTGAATAATATTCCCGGTCCTTTTGTCGCGCGTTCTTCCTTTGCGACTCGCGCTCTCGGATGATCCATAAAGCTAAGATATCCTTGCTTTACAGATTTGATTTCTGAATAAAATTCGAGCCGTTTTAAATGCTTTAAGTTTTTATACCCGTAGTGATCGGGCGCGATAATTCTGAGTGGTGCGCCGTGTTCGATGGATAGCGGTTTATCATATAGTTGATCTGCTAGCAATACATTTTCGTGCATTAAATCTGCTAAGGGCAAACTTGTTTTATATCCATCTTGTGCTTTCAGGATAACAAACGAAATATCTGCTTCAACATGAGGCAAAATTAGAGTATTATAAAAATCACTAAATCGATATCCTGACCAATTTAAATTCAATGCACTCCAGGTAGTAACACAATGAAAATCTGAAACTTGGTCAATACGCGAAAGTGATTTGAGTTGCTCGCTGATTTCAAATTCTTCAATTTCACCTCCCACAGAAAACCGTATGATATTTGGATCAGTGGGAAATCGATCGGCGTATTGAGGTAGACCGAATCGCGGAAATATTTCAGATGCTTTCTGGCCTGGTGGTAAGGTTTTCTTGTCTGACATGATTAGGTACTCAACGCAGTTAATTCTATATGGTTCGATTAAACGGGATTAGTTAAGCCATTTCATAGTGACCCTTTTAAGTGTTTGATAGGCGGATGTGTGCGAGTGAAGTGTATTATTGTTTTAATATGTTCTTCAAATTATTGTGACAATTGGCAGACCATAAAGGGTGTTTTGCAGAATACGTTAAGTCTTTTATTCATTTGGTGCAATCTTTACATCTATGAAGCGATCAGCAATCATCCTGTTGCACCTGGGGTATTGGCTTGTATATCTAGCGATATGGGGTGTGGTATTGATGGCTATCAATCAACGTCCGTATTTGGCAAAGGATAATTGGACTTTCTATTTCGGATTAATTGTTGGCGTTGCGATCATACCAGCCATTTTTACTTTTTATATATTTTACTATTTCTTGTTCCCAAGTTTTCTCCAGAAACGACAAATTTTCAAAGCTTTGGGATGGAGTAGAAATTAATATGAATCTGAAAATAATACGTCTCTTAAATTAGTACCCGACATGCTATCGCGAGATGATCAGAAGAGCCTCCAGGAATGACGCGTGTTTCAATGAACTCTAGTTTTCCTCTTCCCAAAACATAATCTAGCGTGAGAAATGGAATGAGGTTGGTCGTATTTGGAAAAGTATACTTCAAATTCAAAGGTGATTTATTAAATGAATTGCTCCAGTTAGCTTTTAAATTTTTAAAGGCTGGCTCATAAGATGGTGTGTTAAGATCCCCAATTAATATTTGACATGAATATTTGGATTCATTAGTAAGTGCACGCTTTGTGATTTTCTTTATTTGTGATTTTCGATGTTTGTAGTTGCGATTATAATTACCAATAAATTGAGATTTATCTTTCAAGGCTACTGCAGGTGATGCAAGATGAACATTTATTAATTGAATCGTTTTATCTCCGATACTTACTTCAGCCATATGTGCGAATGGTTTCTTTGTTCTAGGGTTATTAAATATTTCGTGATTGTATAATTTGTATTTTGAGTAGATGCCAACACCTTGTGCTCCATTCACCGGTATGGTTAGAGTGTATGGATACGACTCAGCAATGTTATCATCAAGGAATGTTTTCCATTTAGGAGTAAGTTCTTGCACGGCTAAAATGTCAGGATCACTTTCTGCGATAATCGATAGCACAGCATCGAAATTGACATTTTTAAAATATAGATTGTGAGACATCAAAGTTATTTCTCGACCATGCTCAGGTATAGAAGTATTTTGTATAGACTTAAAATGCAGTAGCCCTTCGTAAAGTGTCAAGATGCAAAGTATTATTGTGGATAACTTGACTATCCTCGACACATTTTTCCACTTAATAAATGAAATACTGATCAGGCAAAAGGGAACTATAGGAAATAGGAAGTTCCAGATACTTCCGGGGAGAAGCCAATGTTGCAACAATCCACTTAAAGCCAATGTCGAATAAAGTATTTTAATAAATAAGGTTTTCACATTGATAAATTAATCACCCAATATCATCCTTTATAAGTATGATACTCCGCCACAGTAATAAAGTATCCGTCAAGATCTCTAAATGAAAACTCGCGTTTATGTGAATTGGGGCTCACAGATATTTCGGATTCAACGGTATGATCTATCGATCGCAAATTTTCTCTTACCTGTTCGATGTTTTCTAATCTAAAATATAAGATCAGACCATTTCCACCATTCTGATTGATACTTTTCATCGTTGGATGATCGTGTTCTCCCCATTTATGCAAGCACAGTAAGATATCATCGGCCGTGGTAGCTAAAACGTCGAACTCTTGCCCGCCATGTCGTGACTTACAATCAAATATTGATTGATACCAATTTGAACTTTTTATCACGTCTTTTACGGCAATGATAGGGTCTAGTTTTGTCATGCTATTGATAATTTATGAATGATAATGGAATAGGATTGAGAATATTTCGTAGAGCATTAATCTCCAAGAATAACGTTTCATTCAATATACACATATCTGAGTATTTCATAGTGATTTAATGTAATCATTAAATACCACATTAAATTTATTATTCGCAATCAGGTTGTCGACATTTACAGAGAGTTGTTAAATTATAGGAGCAATTTTACGGTGAAATTTATTAACAAACAAGAAACTGCATGTGGTGACAACCGTGCATTGCTATCGCTCCTAGTTGCACGTTCTAAATTATAATCCCGATATTGGTCGTGATTAACACAACATAATCCTTCACACCAAAACTGATTTACGCTTTGCACCAACCGAAGGTCTACTCCACAATACCTGCTACAACATTGATCATAGTGACATCTTCTGACCATATCCAAGGCCGTTTTCTATGAAAAACATACTAGTCGTCAGTTACAGTCAGTCCGGTCAGTTAGATGAGATTCTGGATAACTTTTTGATTCCGCTTCAGGCTTTTCATATCGAACGAGTCAGGATATCACCGAAGGATGAATATCCATTCCCTTGGACGAGTGAATCATTTTTTGACTTGATGCCTGAGACCGTTTTAGAAGAGCCGATTGCCCTCGCGCCATTTTCATTTGAGCGTGATCAATACGATCTGGTCATTCTGGGTTATCAACCTTGGTATTTATCTCCTTCACAACCTACCACGGCACTATTGCAAAGTGAATCGTTTAGAAATGTATTAAAAGACACACCTGTCGCGACTGTCATCGGCTCGCGTAATATGTGGATTAATGCACAAAAATCAATCGTTCGAGACATTGATGATGCCGGCGGAAAACTTGTGGCGAATATTCCATTAATCGATAGAGTACAAAATCATATATCGGCGCTGACAATTTTGCATTGGATGCTGACAGGTAAAAAAACCAGACGCTGGGGCTTTCTACCATTGCCGGGTGTGAGTCAAGAAGATATTATCGGAGCAAAGCAATATGGAGAACCCTTGGCTGAGGCATTGAGAAATAATATGTTTCATGGCGTGCAAGAGAAAATATTAGATAAAGGAGGAATCAGCATCGCGCCCTCCATCATATTTATAGAAGCGAGAGCTAAAAAGTTGTTCATGATTTGGGCTAATTTAATTAAGAGAAAAGGAACAACACCCAAAAAACGCGCCTTTTACGTCAGCTTTTTTAAATATTATTTAGTCTTTGCGTTATTTGTGGTATCCCCATTTATTCTCATTGTATATTTCTTGCTCCGACCCTTATTTTATTCAAAAATCAAAAAGGATCGAGAACAAATTCTATACCTTGGCATTAATAGAGCACAATCATGACAAACGAATACGATGTAATTATATTAGGTGGTGGATTAGCTGGACTGACATTGGCTATGAGTATCAAGCAAAAGGATGCATCCATTTCTGTGGCTTTGCTCGAAAGTAGGAAAGATGAAGCAACCACCGCGGCCCATAAGGTTGGTGAATCAACCGTCGAACTAGGAACTTACTACCTGCGAGATGTGCTTGGACTCAGCGACTATCTCGAAGAAAACCATCTGCACAAACAAGGTCTGAGGTTTTTCTTCTCGCCTCATGTCAAAGACAAAATCGAAAAGCGAGCAGAATACGGCTTACGCAAAAAACTCTACTATCCCAGCCATCAAATAGATAGAGGCATATTCGAAAATGACATGACGCGAATGGTAAAGAACCTCGGTGTAGAAGTCAAGTCCGGTACCAGAGTCAAAGACGTAAACTTATCCGGTGAGGGGCATACGGTCACTTGCACGCAGGCAAACGTGGATCAAAAATTTAATAGTAAATGGGTCGTGGATGCAACAGGTAGAGCCGGCATCTTAAAACGTCAGGAAGCGCTGACGAAAGATACAGACCATAACATCAATGCTATTTGGTTTCGAGTGGAAGGCGATATCGACGTCGCTCAGTGGTCCGATGATGAGGCTTGGAAAGAACGAATCGAAGATGGCATTCGCCGACTTGGAACCATTCATTTCATGGGTCAGGGATATTGGGTTTGGGTGATTCCGTTGTCATCAGGCAATACCAGTATCGGCATCGTGGCAGATCCGCGATTTCATCCATTTACAAGTCTCAAGACGATAGACAAAACTTATGCCTGGCTCGAAGAACATGAGCCTCTTTGCGCCAAGCACCTGAGGGAAAAAAGAGATAAAATACTGGATTTCAAAATCCTCAAAAACTACTCATATAATTCTAAGCTTTTCTTTTCGCCAGATCAATGGGGCGTGGTAGGTGAGGCCGGTGCTTTTCTCGACCCTTTTTATTCGCCAGGGACGGATTTTATAGCACTGGGCAACTCGTGGACGCAAGATTTGATCACAAGAGCGCACGTTGGAGAAGATGTATATATCAGAAGCATGGTGTACAACAAAGTGCACGCGAACTTCTTTGAGAACTGGCTGCCGATCTATCAAGATAAATACGAGCTATTCGACAATGCGCAAGTCATGGCGGTCAAACTCACTTGGGATTTTGCTTTGTATTGGGCCGTACCATGTGTGTTGTTCACGAATAAAGGTTGGACGAATATGTCCGTATTGAAGGCCTTGTTCACGGTAAAAGACAGCTTTGGAGATCGCTTCAGTGAATTAAATAAGAATGTTCAGAAATTTTATCTGGATTGGGGGCGAAAAGAAAACAAAGAAGTCGAAGACATATTCATAGATCCTTTGTCCGTCTCTTTTATGTCTGATTTGCAACGAGACTTATCCAAAATTGACGATTCCGATGAAGCGTTGATCCAGCGACTTGAATCGAACCTCAATTTATTGGAAACCGCTGCCGCAGAAATGTTTAGAGTGGTCAGTCATAAACTAAACGGCACACCAAAAGATCTGCGCGTCAACCCATACACGATGTCATTGGATCAAACAGAAGCGGATCTCATGGTGTCTGGATCACAAGCCGGTGCTATAAGTCCGAAACATAAGATAGCAGAAGCCTTGCAACCCCTTTGGTTATGATGAAAAGCGACATTTCATCGCTTCTGCAAGACGAGTAAAACCTCTTTTCATCGAAAATGGTTACTTATAGCTGATCAGTTTAAGAAATACTATAGCTTTGCGCCGCTGTTTGAATGAGTCAGCCCTTAATCAGTAAAAGTTACGAATGGAACATGTCTATATAAATAGAGCTTCAATATTCTTGCCAAACGAGCCCGTCTTGAACGATGAAATGGAAGAATATTTGGGCTATGTCAACAATAAACCCTCGCGGTCTAAAGGAATTATTCTGCGACGAAATGGAATCAAAGAGCGGTACTATGCCATCGATAAAGAAGGGAAAGCCACACATACCAATGCGGAAATGTGTGCGAAGGCCATCCGTGGATTATTCCAGGATAATCCCGATGAAATATCATCGATAGAACTGCTGACATGCGGTACATCGAGCCCAGACCAGCTCCTTCCATCACATGCTGTGATGGTGCACGGCTGCTTGCCTGAAACATCAAATGTCGAAGTCATCTCGCCTTCAGGCGCTTGCTGTGCCGGTATGCATGCATTGAAATACGCGTACATGTCCTTGAAAGTTGGAGACAAACAAAAGGCCGTTACGACAGGTTCCGAGCGTCTTGCAATCACGATGCGATCAAAAAACTATGAGGATGAGGTTCAAAAGCTCATCGAGCTCGAAGAAAACCCATACATCGGTTTCGAAAAAGACTTCCTGAGATGGATGCTTTCTGACGGTGCCGGCGCATTTTTATTAGAAAATAAAAAAAATGACTCTGGACTTTCTCTGCGAATTGATTGGATGGAAGCGTGCTCATATGCGCACAAGGTGGCTCCTTGCATGTACATGGGTGGTGATCGATTAAAAAATGGCGAATTCCAGTCCTATAAAGATTATGAAGTAAGTGACTTGGTAGATAAATCGCTTTTGAGCTTTAAACAGGATGTAAAATTGCTCAGTGAAAATATCGTCGAGTTAGGTATCGATCTATTGCAATCCGCATTAAAAAAACATGACGCAAATCTTGATGACGTCACACATTTTCTACCGCATATTTCTAGTTACTTTTTTGAAAAACCAGTCGCCGATGGATTGCTTGCCCGCGGTATGGAAATTCCAGAAGAAAAATGGTTTACTAATTTAAGAACTAAGGGCAATGTTGGAGCCGGCTCGATCTATCTGATGGTAGAAGAGCTTTTTGCAAGCGATAAATTAAAAGTAGGTGACAAAATCCTATTGATGGTTCCAGAAAGTTCTAGATTTTCGTATATGTATGTGTGGCTGACTGTATGCTAATTAATTTCTTTTATGAAAAAAGAAAACTTACCTCAAGACGAATCTTTTCTTAAAAATTTCACGCGTGAAGTGAATTACGTGAAAGGCGATTCCGGTAAGTACGAGCAAGGTTTAAGTTCTGGATGGGATGTCAAAAATGAAGCTTTAAATGAAGCTTGGTCAGACATCAACCTGAGAATTGAAGAGGCAGCCAAGGAAGTGGAATTAGGAAATAAAAGTCCGATTCTCTTTTTTAAAGAATTAACCTTGATGGATTTTCCAACACTTTGTTCCTATACAGGATTTTGGAAATTTACGATAAAACGTCATATGAATCCTGGAATTTTCAAGAAGTTAAGCCAGAAGCGATTAAATGTTTATGCAAAAGTTTTCAAAATCACGGTGGAAGAATTAACCACTTTTGACGGAAAGAATATTGACAAATACACAAATAAATAGCACACCACATATTCAAACGGCTCATTGCGAAAATGGGGTTGTGACCGCTTTGTTGCAACATCATGGCGTATCTTTTATGAACGAGCCACTTGCCTTTGGTATCGGTGCTGGCATGTTCTACGTTCACCTGCCTTTCTTGAAAGTAAATAATGCACCGGCAATTGCTTTTAGAATTATGCCAGGATTTATTTTTCGAGATGCGTGCAAAGCGCTAGGTGTTAAAATATTCCGAAAGAAATTTAAAAATCCGGTGTCGGCGAGACATTATTTGGATAAAAAATTAGAAGAAGGACAGCCCGTCGGTTGTCAAGTCGGGGTATTTAATTTGCCTTACTTTCCAAAAGAATATCGTTTTCATTTCAACGCGCATAATATTATCGTGCATGGATTTGAAGATGGTCGATATATCGTAAGTGATCCAGTGATGGAAGAATTGACCAGCCTCTCTCCGGAAGAACTGGAAGACGTGCGGTTTGCTCGTGGTCCACTAGCACCCAAAGGGCAACTGTACTATCCGATAGACGTCGGTGAGATTTCAGAAGAGCGACTGAAGAAAGCCATAAAAAAAGGGATAAAGAAAACCACTTGGTGGATGACGCAGGTCCCGATTCCACAGATCGGCGCCAAAGGATTTCGATATACAGCGAAAAAGATTAGAAAATGGCCGAGCCAATTAGGAGATCGGAGAGCGCGATTGTACTTAGCGCAAATCGTCCGCATGCAAGAGGAAATCGGTACGGGTGGCGGTGGTTTCAGATTTATTTTCGCGGCTTTTTTAGAACAGGCGGCTGAGATATTAAATAATGATGATCTGCTGCCATTCTCCGAAGACATAACGCGGTCAGGAGATTTGCTTCGATATAATGCCGTGCGCATGGCTGGTATCATTAAAGGTCGGAATACAAATGAAAATGCTTATAATGAAGTAGCTGATGCGATGGAAGAAATTGCAGCATTGGAAACGAAGGCATTCAAAGGCTTGAGAAAGTTGAAGCTGTAATTCATGTCGACACATTGCATAAAAATCGAAGGACTAACTAAGCGTTATCCGGGTGAAAAAATCGATAGCCTCGCAGGTATTGACCTCACGATCGACACAGGAAATAAATTCGGGATTCTCGGCCCGAATGGCGCTGGAAAAACAACATTAATTTCTATTCTCTGCGGCATTTTCGAACAATCTTCAGGACAGGTTTATTATTGGGACAAGCCTTTCGACCTTAAGACAATAAAACCCAAAATGGGATACGTCCCGCAGGAATATGCCTTTTATACGGAGTTGACGCCCTTGCAAAATCTCGAATATTTTGCTGCCATGCACAACATGACTTCGACAGAAATTAAAACACAATCGCTGCAGAAACTAGAACTTCTAGGCTTGGATGGTGTGAAAGATAAAAAGCTAGAGACATTTTCGGGCGGAATGAAACGAAGGCTCAACTTAGCTATTGGCATTATTCATAAACCAACTATTTTATTTTTAGACGAGCCGACAGTGGGTGTCGATGTACAAAGTAAAACCGCGATTATCAACCTACTCAATAAGTTGAACCAAGAAGGTACTACCATCATATATACATCACACCATTTGGATGAGGCACAAGAGTTTTGTTCACATATCGCGCTCATCGATTATGGAAAAATCATTGCATCTGGAGAAACGAAACCCTTACTCGACGAACACAAGGCCGTTGATTTAAAAGAATTATTAATCAATTTAACAGGAGAAGCTTTTCGCGACTAGACACAGACTATGTATAAATTTTTAATTGCATGTAACAAAGAACTCTTGATGCTCTGGCATGATAAAACAGGCTTGCTGCTGATGTTTTTGATGCCGGTGCTGCTCGTATTTATTATTACGATTATTCAAGATAGTGCATTTAAAATTGTCAATGAAAATAAAATCACCCTGCTCATTGCCAATCAAGATAGTGGTGAAGAGGGTGAGGCACTAGTGCAATTGCTCGAGCATTCCAAGTTTTTTACAATTAGTCAAAATACTACGCTCGATGAATTAACTATCACGAAAGAGATGAATAATACTAACCAAATTACTGGTATTGTCATCCCAGAAAATTTTTCGGAGAAGTTATATGAAAAGTCCAGCGTTATATCCAATACACTTTTAGAAGAGCTCAATCTTGTTGAAAAAAAGACTCAAACGCTCAACCTCGATATGCCTTCGATTAAATACTTTCATGATCCGGTGTTGCAAGAAAATTATAGCACGTCGATAGTGAATATTGTCAATGCATTGATCAAAACGATTGAAAGTGATATGCTGATCTCGGAGATATGCGAGAAACTCCAATTAAAAGAAGCGCCGGAAAAATTGAAAAAACTGATGGCTGCCAATGAGATTTCAATTGACGCATTTGCGGCGACGCTTTCTGACAATGATATCACACCCAACTCATCTCAACACAATGTGCCTGCATGGACCATCTTTGCCATATTTTTCATGGTCATACCACTGGGCAGTAACATCGTCAAAGAGCGGTTGAATGGCAGTTTCATTCGATTGAAAACCATGCCCACCAATTTTTCATTGATTCTAGGTTCCAAACTAGCCGTTTATTTGCTTGCCGTCATTTTGCAAGTCACCTTGATATTTACATTGGCCAAAGCCACCTTTAAAACTATAGGACTTCCGGAACTAACTCTACCGGATAATATGTTGGCGTTTGCGGTAGTCGTGATCATGACAGGGTTGACTGCCATCAGTTTTTCATCGGCCATCGGCATGACGGCAAGAACGCAGGAACAGGCCAACGGGTTTGGCGCGGTTTCGGTGATCATATTGGCGGCCATCGGAGGTATTTTAGTCCCGAGTTTCGTTATGCCTCAGTATATGCAGGTCCTCAGCATGGCATCGCCATTGCATTGGTGTCTGGAGTGCTTCTATACGCTATTTTTACGCGGCGGAAGCTGGGCAATACTGTTACCAGCATTGGCTGGTCTGTTAATTTTTAGCTTAATTTGTTTTGGATTTACATATCTGCAATTGAAAAAGAAGAAAATAATTTAAACGCATCATATATGGCTCACGAAGAACTTGCCTTAAAGCTCAAGAATCAAATCATTAAATATCTGAATTTTACGGATCTGACACCGGCTGACATTGATACGGATGTTGAGCTGTTTGGTCCTGAGAGTCCTATGGAACTGGATTCGATAGATGCGATCGAGTTGAGTGTCTTGTTGGAGCGCGAATACGAACTAAAAATCACCGACTCCAAACAAGGTAAAAAGGTCATGTCTAGTGTGGCTTCTATGGCTGATTTTATCGTGGCGAATGGCAAGTCGTAGTATATGCAGCATCGCGTTTTCATAACAGGCATAGGCATTATATCTGCACTTGGAGACGGCAAAGATCAGACGAGACAGGCACTTGTTGCTGGAAATTCAGGAATAAAAAAAGCTGAGCTATTAGCATCTAAATACCGTGACGATTTTCCATTTGGAGAAATTCCTTTCACATCAGAAGTGTTAAAGGATCGTGCAAATATTGCCGATGAAAAAGGCATTTCACGAACAGAAATATTGGCAACTATTGCAGTCAATCAAGCGATCGCTGATGCCAAATTATCAGCAGACCATGTTTCGAATTTTGGTACAGCATTTATTTCCGGGAGTACGGTAGGTGGCATGTCACAGACAGAAAATATGTATTACGATGCTTCCGATGAAATCTCTGCGTCTGAATTTCTATCGTCATATACGCTTGGCGAACACACCAAGAATATTATGCGAAGGTTGAAAATGAAAGGTGTTTCATCGACATTTAATACGGCGTGCTCTTCTTCGGCCAATGCAATTATGTACGGCGCCAAACTTATAAAATCGGGTAGATGCGATCGCGCCATTGTAGGTGGGGCAGACGCCTTGGCAAAGTATACGGTCAACGGATTTAATTCGCTGCAAATATTATCGGATGAATTATGCAGGCCATTTGATCAAAACCGCAAAGGATTAAATCTTGGAGAGGGTGCTGCTTATTTGATTTTAGAATCTGAAGAAATTGTTGGAGATAAAAAAATATATGGTGAAGTAACCGGCTATGGAAATGCCAATGATGCCTACCATGCATCTTCAATTTCTGACGACGCGATTGGTATTATTAAATCTATTTCAGGGGCGCTTAAATCTGCTAATTTAGATGAAAGTGATATTGATTATATAAATGCGCATGGTACAGGCACCATTAATAATGATATTGCCGAAGAGACAGGAATGAATAAAGTATTTTCGAAAGTACCTCCATTTCAGTCTACAAAAACATATACCGGACATACCTTGGCAAGTTCAGGCGCGATCGAAGCGGTGATTTGTTTAGTTGCCATGGCTAATAATGAAATATATGCCAGCTTAAATTGCTCTGATCCGATTGATTCATATGACATAAAACCAATAGAGCGTTATCAAGATAATTTTTCGATGAAACATATTTTGTCTAATTCATTTGGTTTTGGAGGTAATTGTTCATCGCTCATCTTTTCAAAAGTATAACCCATGTTTATACAAGATATGTCTTGTATCTCGGCTCAAAGTACCTACGACGATTCTCTTTTCGAGAAAGGTGCGAGGTTTTTTGACGCTGATAAAATGGTAGCTGCAGAACCGGATTATACTAATTTGATAAAGTCTAGTCAGCTTCGGCGAATGAGTAAATTAATGCGAATGAGTGTTGCGACGGCTGTGCCATTGATCAACAAGTACCCAGATGTTAGTGGGGTTATAATTGCGTCGTCCAACGGAAGTGTTGATCGATCGCTACGATTTTTAAGTCAAATTATTGAATATGATGAAGGAACATTGACACCGACTGATTTTGTGCAGTCGACGGCTAATTGTATCGCGGGTGGATTGGCATTGATTGGTGGCATCAGAGGATACAATACCACACATGTCAATCAAGGGTTGTCGTTTGAGTCCGCGCTATTGGATGCGCTGATGCAATTTAATGAGCACGATCAACATGAGCTATTAGTCGGAGGTGGTGAAGAAATATCACAAGGATATTATAATATTGAGCGCAAACGTGGTATGTATAAAGATGAAAGTATAAATACTAAAAACTTACTATCATCAAATACCAAAGGCACATTACTAGGGGAGGGCGTCACTATGTTTATGATGAGTGTCGATAAAAATAATAAAAGCATAGCCAAAATAAACGATGTGGATATGATAGCTCACGTCAATGACGAAGATCTTGCTAATAAGTGCCTAAATTTTTTGAAAAAAAATAAATTAAATCCAATCGATATTGACTGCCTATTATTAGGGAGAAGTGGAGATTCAAGAACAGATATATTTTATGATCATCTTGCGGAGAAACTATTTCCAAAGCAATCGCAATATGTATTTAAACACCTGACGGGAGATTATTGCAGCGTCTCAGCATTTGCTACTTGGTTGGTTGCGAAATTATTGTCTGGTGTTTCTTTACCCCCTGCATGTATTTGGTCACAAGGTGAAAACCGAAAACCTAAAAATGTACTGATTTATAATCATAGCGAGGGTTTGCAGCATGGCTTTGTGTTGATGAGTGGGGTGTAGGTTGTTTTGTTCTGAAGTAATGTAGAAGTACAATATCTAAAAATAAAGTGTTTTTTTTCGAAATGACTTTGCTTTTACAATCATTTAAATGCCCGTGCTTTTAAATCTCCAGTATCGTTGGAAATTAACTCAATTTTTTCTTGTCAACCAGGATATAGATAATATTTACGTATAAGTCGAAAAACCTGTTTTCAGATCGGATACAATTGATTGAAAAATGGTGGGATAGGTCTTTATAGTCTGTTCTTCGATCCTTTTTTTACTGTATTTGCCGTTTGATCGTCAATAAGCACCAACTACTAGTTAAAACCGACCGTTGGCAAATAAATTTATAATCATTTAGATTTTGTCTAAGTTTTACACTACATTTGACGCCTAACCCCACTTAAATCTGGAAGATTTGCCGAAATACAGTAACAAACTGTGATGTCGTCCAGGTATGTTTATTGTTATTTATTCCCTTTTAGTTTAAGAGCGACTTGGCTCAAGGGCATGACTATGTCTGAATTTAATCGTTTGACTGATACTATTTTCATCTAATAATTTTTGAGAACATGTTCTCATCACTACTTCATGTGCAGTTATTGCCTGCCATTAAAAAGTTATTGTATGAAAAATCTTTATCTGAATTTTGTGAGCCACCTATCGTTATGCCTAGTGGCCGCCTTCTTAGTTTCATTTATAAACGTGAAAGCTAAAACGGTAGATACAGTGAGATACGAGAATTTCTATCTGTCCGCTGGAGGTGATTACTCCATTGATTTTAGTGCTGGCGACCCAAGCAATTATCCAATATTCCTGCCTGGTGATATTTCAAATCCCCCAATACCACCTGGTAGAGCTAATTCACCGATCATTGATGCTTCTAGTAAAGGGTCTCCTGGAACTGGAGTGGAATCGCTTACACCGGAAGATATGGCTTTAGGGCAGATAGTGCCTTTCGAATTCAGAATCAGTGTAGGAACTCCTCCAGTTTGTCCGACTGATGGTGGAGATTGTATTACAATCGTTGCAGAATTTAGGACTCGAACCACCAGTGGTGGTGACTTCGGCTATGATCCTACATATGGTGCTTTAGCAGCGTTTGTTGATGCTGGAGATCCTAATGCTAGTGGTGATACAGACGCAAATGTTACGAGCCTGAATTCAACACTCATAGATATTGGATCAAATAAAGAAGCCATTCAAGTGACTTTTGAAGTTTGTGGTTTAGATCCAGCCGATGGAGAGGTAGTAGTTGAAGTATGGATGGTACTTAAAAATAGTATTGGCCCATCTGTGACCGGTAATGTCCAATCTTATTTGATAGATGCGACTACATCTGGTACTGGAGATTGCGCCCCCGAGGCAAACGACAACATAAGTACTGGTAATCAAACGGTACCACTTCTGCAAGTGGGTCAATTTTTCAGTTCTGATGTGGATGTGTCTGTCACAAAGTCTGATATTGAACCTGGATGTATGGGTGACCAGATCATATATACACTTGTTGTTTCAAATGCTGGTCCTTCCGTGGCCAATAGCATCGTAATTACGGATATTTTAGATCCAAATGTTGCTTTTGTGTCTTCTACGTTACCTTGTATTGGTGCCCATGACGGATCGATGAATGGAGGAATCGTCACTTGCGACATTGGTCCTCTAGCAGTTGGTGCTTCCAAAACATATTCAATTATCGTGGATATTTTACCCGGCGCTCCTACCGCCAGTACTGAAACTGATGATTGTGGGCTAGGGGGTGATATTCTGAATAATGTTTCTGTGAGCACAATTAGTGATGATATAAATTCATTGAATGATAATGACTGCGAGCCAACAGATATCTGCCCGATCCCAGCGACTCCAGTTTGCCCAACCTTGGCAGCAGTGGATTGTGACGTGGCTCAAGGCTTAACTACAGCAAACTATCCAGATATCGTTTCAACGAATGGTTTGACCGGAGCATGTAATGTGACGATAACGGCAACGGCATCAGATGTAGACGTGAGTGGCATAGCGTGTGACGGAACAGGAAATGTCATAGTAACCTATACAGTCACAGATAATTGCAACGGGTCATACGATGATCTCGTTTGCACACAACCAGTAAATGCGGCTCCAACGCCAGCGACTCCAGTTTGCCCAACCTTGGCAGCAGTGGATTGTGACGTGGCACAAGGCTTAACAGTGGCCGACTATCCAGATATCGTATCGAGCAATGGTTTGATGGGTGCATGTAATGTGACGATAACGGCTACGGCATCAGATGTAGATGTGAGTGGCATAACGTGTGACGGAACAGGCAATGTCATAGTAACCTATACAGTAACAGACAATTGCAACGGGTCATATAGTAACCTCGTTTGCACACAACCTGTCAATGCAGCTCCAACGCCAACGGCTCCGGCTTGTCCAACACTGGCAGCAGTGGATTGTGACGTGGCACAAGGCTTAACAGTAGCTGACTATCCTGATATCGTTTCAAGTAATGGCCTAATGGGTGCATGTAATGTGACGATAACGGCTACGGCAACTAGCGTAGTTTATAACGGTGCCTGTGATGGAAGTGAAGGAGTAACAATAACCTATACAGTAACAGACAATTGCAACGGGTCATATGATGATCTCGTTTGCACACAACCAGTCAATGCGGCTCCAACGCCAACGGCTCCGGCTTGTCCAACCTTGGCAGCAGTGGATTGTGACGTGGCACAAGGATTAACAGTAGCTGACTATCCAGATATCGTATCGAGCAATGGCTTAATGGGCGCATGTAATGTTACGATAACAGCAACGGCATCAGAAGTAGATGTGAGTGGCATAGCTTGTGATGGAACAGGAAATGTCATAGTAACCTATACGGTAACAGACAACTGCAACGGGTCATATGATGATCTAGTTTGTACACAACCAGTCAATGCAGCTCCAACACCAACGACTCCAGTTTGCCCAACATTGGCAGCAGTGGATTGCGAAGTAGCACAAGGATTAACAGTAACGGACTATCCTGATATCGTTTCAAGTAATGGCCTAATGGGTGCATGTAATGTGACAATTACGGCGATGGCAACTAGCGTAGTTTATAATGGTGCCTGTGATGGAAGTGAAGGAGTAACAATAACTTATACAGTAACAGACAACTGCAACGGGTCATATGATGATCTAGTTTGTACACAACCAGTCAATGCAGCTCCAACGCCAACGGCTCCGGCTTGTCCAACCTTGGCAGCAGTGGATTGCGAAGTTGCA
>Ga0115029_1000908_pt1 | contig 24455 bp, 22 predicted proteins | sample SidtaG_3_FD_87297 | JGI IMG/M metagenome (GOLD analysis project Ga0115029, IMG submission 87297) | Marine algal microbial communities from Sidmouth, United Kingdom - Sidmouth_Asex1 metaG | ecosystem: Host-associated > Algae > Red algae > Unclassified | place: Sidmouth, United Kingdom | collected... | reverse complement strand
GGCTTAGAGTGACTAAGCCTGCGCGGCCCGACTCAATCCAGTAAAAACTCCGTGCAGTGGGGGCCGCCTCCGGTACTTATATACAGCTCTATAAGCTCCTGGACTCGAAATTTTATGCATCACTAGAGTATAGCAATTACTGAAATATATGCTCTAGCTGACACCGAAATGAAGCGAAAAGCCCATAATAAGCGATACGCTGTCGCACTGGACGAAGGACGCTAACCTTCTATCGTAGTTGGGCTCTCTGTAGTGTTCTAGCAGACATCGTTATGTAAAGCCTTTTGGTAGTGATCGTACGAAAGTAAGTGTTTTCAACGATTAGCTTTGCATAACGATTGTGTATTGATAAGGTGACCCCTATCACCATTTCTATCAAACGTTGTCCTTGATGAACGGGACAATGAGCTGGAAAGACGAGGTCAGTGTTTCGTTCTCTATGGTGATGATGGCAACATTTATGTGAAAATGTATCGTGCGGGCGGACGGGTCATGGCGTCGGCAACGCGTTTCATCACGCAACGATTGAAGTTGCAAGTGAATAAATCGAAGAGTACCGCAGATGTGCCGTCGAACCGGCAGTTTCTGGGATTTACCTTAACCGCAGGCAGGAACAAGAACCGTCGCAAGATTGCGCCGAAATCGTTGTTACGATTCAAAGCGAAGGTGCGCCAGCTGACGAACCGGCACTGGGCAATCAGTATGGATGAGAGAATAGATCGTCTCTTGCATGATCTTAGTAGCTGGCGCAACTACTTTGGGTTTGCAGAAGCAAACACGGTTTTACGTGATCTGAACAGCTGGGTGAGGCGCAGGCTTCGTTGTGCTCGGTGGAATCAATGGAAAACGTACCGTCGACGTAAAGCCGAATTGTAGCGATTGGGAGTTACCAAAGATCTTGCGCTGAAGACAGCGTGGAGTGCGAAAGGCCCTTGGCGGGTTTGTCATACGCCCGGGGTGTTAATAGCGCTTCCTACGCAGTATTTTGATGATGCTGGGTTGCCGAGATTTAAGGTATGTTAAATAGTCCACCGATCTGAACCGCCATGGTACGGACACGTATGCCTAGTGGTATGGGAGGGGTGGTGCTGTGAGGCGCCTCTCTATCCCGATTGACGATTCAGCAGCACGCGACAAGTTCACATCCATAGCCTTAGCCTCTTCAAGAAGTTCGATGTCAATGTAGAGATTGGTGGGTTTTCGAAACGGTTTGTTCATAAAGAAGTCGTCCAAACGACTGGCGAGTTGTGCTTGATTTTGCCACAGGTATAAAACATGAGCAAAATACTGCATATGCTTGTGTGCGAAGTTTCGACGATGAAGTCCTCTGCGTTACGTCTATCTGAGCTTGTAAGCCGGGATAGTCGTTGTGCCATGCGAGTCCTCCCTCGCCTGAGGCCAATCAAGAATACCAAAACTCTATCTGATGGATGTTGATCCTCGTTCCTCAGACAGAATCCGCCCTAGCCATGCCCACAGGGCGCCCAGTCACACCGACAGCCCCACACCTTCACCAATTCCCCAACACCCCTGTATAAACCCCCAGCCAATCACAAAAATTACACGATCTTCCCAGCACCCCTACGGTACAATAACTCCACCGCAGAACGGACACAGCGGCTATTCAATCCAGGAGAAAATCATGGCACGTGGCGTAAACAAAGTAATACTGGTAGGCAATCTGGGTGCTGACCCGGAAGTGCGGTATATGCCCAGTGGTGGTGCTGTAGCCACCATCAGCATTGCCACATCAGAACAGTGGACAGACAAGACATCGGGCCAAAAGCAGGAAAGAACCGAGTGGCATCGAGTTACGCTGTTCAACCGTATGGGCGAGATAGCCGGTGAGTACCTTAAAAAGGGGTCCCAAGTTTATATCGAGGGTTCTATCCGTACTGACAAGTATCAGGATAAGAACACTGGCGAAGACCGTTATTCAACCCAGATCATAGCGCGCGACATGCAGCTGTTGGGTGGTCGCCAGGATAGCGGCGGTGGCGGTAACGACTTCAATCAGACGCCACGCAGTGCGCAGGGACAACAACCCGAGTCGGCAAAGCAGCAAACCCCCATGCCAGAGGCCGCTGGTGCTGAGTTCGATGATGATATTCCGTTTTAGAACCTAGTAAGCCTATGGTGACAGTACTCGTTCTGCAACCCATCGGTCGAAATCACTGCTTTCTGAGGGCAGATCAAAGTTTGTCTTATACGTTGCATAGCCAACAACCCCTCCGATAACGGAATAAACAAAGATAGCCAGTGGTAAGTCTTCTGGCGAGGGAAGATGCTCTGCTGCCTTACGGAAATCATCAGGATGCATGAGCAATTCAAGCCCGGCTCGCCCCCGAAGTGGTGCTTGTCCTGTTGTGAGCGCGCATCATGGGAATAGCCGAACCACAGATCACAGGTCTAGTGTTTAAGCGCCCATTGCTTGAGCCGGGCCCAAGCGCCTTTGCTAACGCAGATTCTACTGAACGGTCCGCTTTCAGAATGTGCCCGAACTCGTCTTGAGCATGTGTCTTCGTCCGCGATGTGTTTTATTTCCGGCAGGAATTCGGGAGCGCGTTGGGAAACCAAATGAGCACCGTATCATTGAGAACTGGTGATGCAGTTTCGCTTAAACCGTCTGAGTAGAGCGAAAATCGTGACGCAGTTCCACGACTCTACACGTGTAGAGTAAAAATCGTGATGTAGTTCCACGACTCTACACGTGTAGAGTGAAAATCGTGATGTAATTCACTCAAATCGTCTACAGAAGACGCCTTGCCACGTTTCGCGAAAACTGCAGATACACAGTAGTCTAAAAAGACTTTTTCCATCGCTCCGATGCTCGTGTTGCCCCTGCGAGCGTTCGCCAGTTTTGATGTTGTCACAGCGTCGCGGCGATACGTATTCATTGCGACTAGTGACAGGGTTATGGTCTATGCCAGAGTGCGCTCACTGGTATTGCCTGCAATCGCTCACCAAATTTCAGGACTTCACTGCCAGCATATAAAACAGCCCCCGCAAACGGGCGATCAGCGACGATGTTTTGTTCGAACCATTTGAGGTGCTTGAAGTCTTTCGCGCCAACGGTTGTACTGGCTTTAACCTCAATACCGATGCAACCACCTGTATCGTGATCGTCGATCATGAAGTCTATTTCTCTTTTATCATTGTCGCGGTAATGACCGACTGAGAAACGTCCAGATGATGCATCGGCCAGTGCTAATAGCTCTGTCGCGATGAATGCCTCTAGGATTTTTCCGGTCTGATCGTTAGACAAGCGCGCCGGATCATCCGGATAGCGTAGCAGTGAGGCAATCAGGCCCGGATCGGACAGCAACCACTTATCTTTCTTCCCGACACGAGCGTAATCGGTTCGCGTCCAGGCTGGCAGCCGTTCCAGCAGAAACAGCGTCTCGAGCATGCCGAGCCAAGTGTCGATCGAGATGCGAGTGACACCCAGTTCACGAGAGAGCGATGCTGCATCAGCCTGACGGCAAGACCATGCCGCGCATGCAACAATCAGATTTCTAACGTTCCGCACATCACGCACTTTTCCTACATCCTGCAGATCACGTGACAGAATGGCATCGATATAATCGTTGTGCCATGATCGACGTTCTCGCATATTCATGGGCTGCACTTCTGGATATCCTCCGCGCAGCGCTGTGCGGAGCAAGGAGTTTCGATCAACTGACGAGTCATCTATAAAATGATCGCCACAGGCGAGGCGTTCAAGAAAGTCAGCATCAGATGCGTGCAATTCACCTTGCGAGAAAGGACGAAGTCGAACCCGTCGGACTCGTCCAGCGAGTGATTCGGTCACGTTTGGCAATGAAGCCAAACGGGCAGAACCTGTCAACAGGAATCGCCCCGGGCGTGTGTCTTCATCCACGATGCGTTTTATTTCCGGCAGTAGTTCGGGTGCGCGTTGAATCTCGTCAATAACGAGCATATCGACATCGTGATCGAGGAAAGCCTTTAAATCGAACGAGACGGCGTCCCGCACCGCGATGTCATCGAGTGTTCGAAACAGTGTGTTTCCGGGAAGGCTTCGTGCCAGTGTGGTTTTACCGCACTGTCTAGCCCCCTCGAGCAATAGGACTCGTCGACTTTGGCGTGCTTCTTCGAGGCAACTGCGCTGCCATCGATCTACCCATTGTTTATCATCCATTTGGGCTTTGTTCTGCATAGTTAGAGGTTTTCAAAGAGCATGGATTACCTATCTCAAAATGCATGCTAATACTATCTCAAAGTGCATACTAACTATATCTCAAAATGCGCAGCTTGCACGATAATTACTAAGGACGGCAGGCAGACAGGCCATGGCCAATCGGCATGCTTGAGGCTTTGCCGAGGCATAGAAGGATTCACAGCGCGTTGGGGAACCCTGCAGCCACCGTGTCATTGAGAAATAGTAGTGCAGTTGGCTGAACGGTGTTTCATACAGGCTTGAGTCCTGTATGAAGCCGCGGGTGGTGAGCTGGTCGACCAACATTTCCACAAAGCGCATCTGTTGAGCATTCAGACTTCTCTATCAACTTTCACCGGTTTTTCTTGCGTGCCCTGCGTGCCGCCTTGCGATTTACCTTGCGCTTTTTTTTCTGTTTCACTGCTACGATCGGATCCTGGGGTTTCCACCCGGGTGGCATCATAGGAGGCGTATCCTCCAGAACAAGAGACTGTGCTGCCCTTGAGCCTGCGAAGGCCGTACGCATCATTGTGTTAAAGCCCTCTGGTGTTGTCGTATCGAAGTGTGCCGTAACGTCTGCAATCATTCGAGTTTTTCTACGCCCGAATAGTTGCGCGTCGACAAGCCTTGTTTCCAGGTTCTCGACGGTGCTGTCATTGAGCCAAGCCAGGCAGTCTGCTCCGTGCTCCAGAGGATGGCGTGTCATCATCCACCGGTACGCGAACTGCAAAGATGACACAAGGGTTTGTGCGCTGTCGCCACCGACCATCACTGAGCGCGGAATGTCTTCAAACAACATCTGCTTGAGATCTGTGGCTTCCAGTTGAGTCACTGGCACAAATAGTTGATTGGCAAGATCAAGGAGCATGCCTAATCCAAGAACTGGATCTTCCAGCTCAAGCGCTTCAGGACAGGCAGCTACCCGCGATATCAAACTGCGATCAAGACGGTCCAGTTGGTCAAGGTCGACAATGATCGGCGCCTTTTCGCCTTGCATTTCGTCAAAAGCTGCCAGTAGCTCGTTATCGCTGCCGGTGAACAAGTCGAACCCTTGCGACAGTTGGGAACCGAGGACGACCTCCTGCTTGCCGTCAGATGAGTCCACCGTTAGTGTCATCTCCACAGGCTCGCCGCCCTGCCAGGCGCGATGCCAATGCTCTGGTGATTCCAGAGCTGTTGCCAATGCTCTTGTGAGGGATTCGAAGAACACGACGTCACGAAGGTGAACCTGTGCAGCAGCGAGGTGTGGATCGATCTGCAGTACCGTGGGAAAAGCTTCATTCTCGGCAGCCCACCAGCCTTTTGCCGCAACAGCGCGGCGTTGTGACTCAGGTACGTTATTGCTGTCTTCAAAATGCAGTACGTCGTGTGAGGGAATCGTTGTCGGCTCTATGCCAGCCTCCGCCGCATCAGAAATCCTTTCATACCGCTTGTAAGCATGGACATGATCGAACAGCATGATGCCTCGGCTATCAACAGCCTCCTGACCCAGTACGCTGACTACCCAAGTGCGCTTGCCAAACGAAGGCATCATCATATGGATGAGGCAACTGTGATCGGGCACCTGTTGCCAGGGCCTGATGGCATACAGCACATCAGCCGCATCGAAAAAGCCGCCTAGAGCTTCATCCGTCACACACGTATGCCACCAACTGATGACCTTTTCGTCCTTCATAAGATGCATCCTCTACCTACTCTGAGTTCACCCACTCGCCACACTAGATAATCCGCTGTGCACCGCGCCCAACGTCGCGAATAGACTATCAACAACTGATTCCTTCCCGGCAAAAAGCTCGTCAGGACCACCGGTATGCAGTTGGCTGAACGGTGCTTCATAAAGAGCTGAATCCTTCATAACCCCACGGGCAGTTAGCTGGTCGATCACCATTTCCACAAAGCGCATCTGTTGAGCGTTCAGACTTCTGTCGTTGAGGAATTCTGCAAACGCTGTTTGTGCGGCGGTACGTTCCATGCCGACCATGCTAGATGGCGGTGGAGACTCCCGCATAGGGTTTGAATACGCCGGAGGGCATGGAGACTATGCCGTCGAGTTTCTGATCTTCGACGAGGATCTTGCGCAAAGATTTATGGGCCTTGCTTGATCCGAACAGTACACCGTCGGGCACGATGATGGCGGCTCGGCCGCCGGTTTGCATGAGACGCAGGAAGAGGGCGAGGAACAGGAGTTCTGTCTTCTTTGTCTTGACGATCTGCTGCAGGTCTTTGGCGGTGGACTCGTAGTCGAGGCTACCGGCGAAGGGTGGGTTGGCGAGGATGAGTGAGTAGGTTTCGGAGTCGTCGTCCACGGCTTGTGCCAGTGAGTCTTTGTAGCGGATGTCTGGGCTTTCGATGCCATGCAGCATCATGTTCATGCTGCCTATGCGAAGCATGGTGGTGTCGAAGTCGAAGCCGTGGAAGGTGCCGCTGTTGAATCGCTTGCGGGACTTAGCGTCTTTATAGATAGCGTCGCTGTGGTGTTTGTTCATGTAGGCTGCGGCGGCCACCAGGAAACCGGCGGTGCCGCAGGCAGGATCGCAGATCACGTCCTTGGGTGTGGGAGCGGTCATGTCGACCATCAGTTCGATAATATGGCGTGGGGTGCGGAACTGGCCGTTCTGTCCGGCGCTGGCAATCTTGCCCAGCATGTATTCGTACAGATCGCCTTTGGTGTCGCTGGCGCTCATGTCGATGCTGTCCAGCTGATCGACCACGTTCTCCAGAACGCGTGGGGAAGGCATCATGAACATGGCATCTTTCATGTGCTGTGAGTAGGTGGAGTCCTCGGCATTATCGCTTGCACCCAGTTTCTTGATGAAGGGGAATACGTCGTCGCGCACAGTGGCGAACATCTGATCGGCGGCGGTGTCTTTGAACGATGACCAGCGTAGGTTCTTTTGCTTCTTGTTGAAAATCGGAGATTTTATGGATTTGCCTGATCGATTGGCTAACCCCTCTGCCCGAGTCTGCAATTCGTCCAGACGCTTGATGAATAACAGGTAGGTCAGCTGTTCAATGACGGACAGGGGGTTGGATATTCCACCAGACCACATGGTGTCCCAGATGCGGTCGACCTTGGACTTCAGTTCGCCTGTGATCATTTGGTGTGGGTGCTGTCCGTAAGTGTCTGATAACTTGTTATAGTATAGGGGTTGTGGCTGTTGGTGGTTTTTTGAGAACCAGATCAAGGTAACAATCATGGCGGTCAAACTGCGCTGGAGATTCAGATCGCGTGGCTGTTGGTCGATACATTGAATAGCGGTGGTTATACGGACTGGTCTGGAGTGAAACTTGCTGAAGTCGTGTGCTTGCAAGGCCGCCTGATTTGCAGCTATGAGCTCTTGAACTCACCGTAATATTGACAAAGTTATGGTAACTAGCCAAACTATCTTCTAAGTGGATTGGGCATTCCCGGTCGGCGTCTATACCTCGGTGTTCTCACCGGGGTTTTTCGCTTTTTGGGTTAGGGAAAATCTTCAAGCCAACGCCCTCGTACCCTCTACCGGCACCCTTACGTCCTCGATCACAGAAGAGTTTGACCTTGAGCGCTTCGAATGCTCGGTTTTCCTGATCAGGCCTTAACGTGTTCAAGCCGATGGGCCGTGCTACCAAGTCTGCCAACTGTAAACCAGATGACATTGCCTTCTTATCTGAAAATAGTACGTCGAATGGCAGGTGGATACCGAAACGGTTATTACCGTCGCAGACTCGGCGAAATTCGAGCTCCAGCTCCGCATCTTCTTTCTTTCCACGACACTCTACGACCACATGCGTTTTCTTGTGGTGCTCATCCTTTTCCATTAAAAATTCATACAGCGTCTCCATGCAGTGAGCCAGAGCTAAATGATAGGCGTTGCTGTCAACGTCTTGCTTATTGAGTGCCAGCTTTTCGATGACCGTTGCAATCAGAATAAAGTTTCCGAATGCCATAATCTTCGTCAAATCGCCCATGAATCGCTGTTGATGTGATCTATTTCCAGAGAAATTGCACACGCCTACGCGTTTGCGGATTTCATGTTCATGCAATATCACTTGATCGTGGCCGAAATGGTTGAACTTTAATTTTTCAATTACTGGAACAATGGCTTCACCGTAATGGCGCTTGTGAAAAACACAAAATGCCAAAGCAAATATCGATAGCTTTGGTCGATACTCTGCAAACTATGATCACCGCTTTCATCAACGTACATAATATACTTGCCAAAGTCGGACTCTTCAGAGCTACCATTCGCAGGATGGTGTTTAAGCCTTTTAAGGTTGTCGTCGTCAAATTCGAACAGTGGCATTTGGTGGCCTGTTGAATTACTAGCGTCATCTTTTGCCATCTTGATAAACCTCATACCTGGCGAAATCTACGAATCACGTTGCCATGAGTCCTGGGAAGAACGCTTTGCAGTGTGATTTTCACGAGTACTGATTCACTTAAGCACATCGAATGTCACCATCTACGCTGACAAATTCCGGTGACTGTCCAGTTAGCGTTTGCTGGAGTTGGTGTTGGCTGTAGCGTAGGCGATACCGAGCTCGCTAATAAATTTCTGTAAGCTTCTGCGTGATTCCGAACTGGCAATAGGAAATTGGAACGCACTTGTCGAGCTTGTTCTGCAGGTGTCACTCATGCCTTGCGCAAGTGGAGCAGACGGGGATCCGAGTATGGTCGGATATGAATTGAATCGAAAATCCGTTTGCAATGGGCCTGATATTGTCTCACTGGGAGGCTTGGAGCCGCGACCATGGTCGCGGATTCTTCTCACCGATGCTCGTGTGGCTCTGACGAGCAATTGTTAGGTTACTTGTGTTGTTCCGTCTATTAGTAAACTTATCAGGTAGATAAGCGCTGCAAATTTACACAGTTTTGCCAAATCTAATGCTTCTTTTCTTAGTTTTATGTGCCAAGGGAAGATAAAAACTTGCAAAAACCAGTCTCAGGTATCCCTAACCGTTTTAGAACCCAGTGAGTTTACTGCGTTATAGCCAGTATCAACCTTCACCGGTTTTTCTTGCGTGCCTTGCGCGCCGCTTTGCGATTAGCCTTGCGCTTTATTTTCTGCTTGACTGTTGCCGTCTGGTTTGGGAGTTTCCATCCGGGCGGCATCATATAAGGCGGATCTTCTAGAACAAGAGACTGCGCAACGCTGTAACCGCCGAAGGCCGTACGCATCATCGTGTTAAATTCCTCTGGTGTTGTGGTATCGAAGTCTGCCTTATATTCTGCGAGCATTCGAGTTTTTCTTCACCCGAAAAGATGCGCGTCGACAAGCCTGGTTTCGAGATTTTCGATGGCGCTGTCATTAACCAAAGCTAGGCAGCCTGCTCCGTGTTCCAGAGGATGGTGTGTCATTATCCACTGGTACGCCAACTGCAATGATGAAATAAGGGTTTTTGCGCTGTCTCCGTCCACCATCGCTGTGCGCGGAATATCGTCAAACAGCCTCTTCTTGAGATCTCTGGCATCCAGTTGGGTCACAGGCACCAGCAGTTGGTTGGCAAGATCAAGGAGCATGCCTAATCCAAGTATTGGATCTTCGAGCTCAAGCGCTTCAGGACAGGCAGCAACCCGCGACATCAAGCTGCGCTCAAGTCGATCTAGTTGGTCAAAGTCGATAATGACCGACGCCTTTTCGCCATACATATCGTCGAAAGCTTTTAGCAACGCGCTATCGCTGTCAGTATACAAGTCGAACCCTTGCGACAGTTCGGGACCAAGGACAACTTTCTGCGTGCCGTCAAGTGATTCAACCGATAGTGTCATCTCTACAGGTTCGCTGGCCTGCCAGGCGCGATGCCAGAGCTCTGGTGATTCAAAGGCTTTGGCCAACGCTCTTGCTAGGGTTTCGAAGAATACAACGTCACGCAAGTGAGCCTGTGAAGCAGTGAGGTACGGATCGATTTGCAGCACCGTGGGAAAAGCTTCCTTATTGGCACTCCTCCAGCCTTTCTCCTCGACAGCACGGCGTAGCGACTCAGGTACATCATCGCTGTGTTCAAAATGCAGCACATCGTAAGAGGGTATCTTTGTCGGCTCTATGCCAGGCCTCCGCCGCATCTAAAATCTTTTCATATCGCTTGTAAGCATGGACATGATCGAACAGCATGATGCCTCGGCTATCAACGGCCTCCTGACCCAGTATGCTGATTACTCAAGTGCGCTTGCCAAACGATGGCATCATCATATGGATGAGGCAACTGTGATGAGGCACCTGTTGCCAAGGACTGATGGCGTACAGCTCATCGCATAGGTACTGGAAGCCTTGACATCGACGAAGCGTCATCAGCGCAGTACTGCAAGAAGCGTTGCATCCGGCGACTAGCTCTGTTTGGTTCTCAGTTGAAAGGTACAGCGGTCCCCGAGAAAAACATCGACCCAGCTCGTGCAGATCCGTTGTTGAGCAGCACACGGCGTAGTACTGATGGATTGATACTTGCACAATCCTGTAGACGACATTGTTCCGTACAGATTCTGTAGCCACTGCAGGTGACTGACTACCTTTATCAGGAGGTTTTGCCCCTGAAGTGGGTGGATATCGCTGCGTAATCTGCAGAAAAATACAATATTCGAAATGGTTACAATTATTGACGCTACTAACGTTAGTTACAGCAGAAACTATCCGGGGTTTCTGACGTCGTACGAGCGGGTGGACAGCAGGAGTATGCCGGTCGGCAACCGTGCGTTACTTAGCCGCCACTCTGTGCTGTTAATCCTCAAGTGCAAGATAGACCTGTAATTCGCAGACCTGTCTCCGACATCATCATTTTCTAGCTGACTACCAACTATTGGAAATTTCAATGCGTCCTTCTCTCATTGCCACACTACTGTGCACGGCTATATCCGGTGCTGCACATGCAGCTGACAGCGATAACCTGTGTGAAGGGCTCTTCACAGGAACGGACCGTGTCACAGTGGATCCTGTAGCAAAGCCACCCTTCATGCGCTATTACAGGGATCCGGCGTTTGGCTCTAAGATAATTCGTATCACTCAGGCCCGCCAAGGGGAGGTGATGAAGCCTGCCTATAGCTCAATGCAGGCCTGGAATGAGGACGAATCGTTGCTGTTACTCTATCGCGGAGGGAAGGACTCTGGTCACGAGCTGTACGACGGCAAGACCTACAAGCCGTTCAGAAAACTTGACATCATGCCATCCGACCTTGAGGAAGTTTTCTGGAGCCACACTGATCCGGACATCTTCTACTACGTCAGTAAGAATTCTCGTGACTACGGAGTATTCATGCAATACAGCGTCAGGGAGGGTAAGTCGACGACAATACGTGAATTTGGCGATATCTGTGGTCCGCGGGGTTTACCCACGAGTGGTAACGATGTTCAGATGCAATCACTGGATGATGATCTATTCGGGTTTCGGTGCAGTCCGAACGATGATGATGAGTACATCATGTATTCGTACCGTTTGAGTACAGATGAGGTGGTGCATGTGCCGCTGAGTGAAGACGCAGGCTGGGAGCCGTGGACCGCTCCCGTTCCAGGGCCATCCGGTGAGCGACTCTGGCAACAGGGAAAGGTGATTGATCTGGATCTGGAGACGGTGCTACTCGAACAGGACATGGCCAACTATGGTGAACATGCCAATATTGGCCAGACTCACGATGGACAAGACGCTGTCTTCCAGGTGGTGTTTAGCCCATCCCCTGGAAGTTGTAACGACGATCTCTGGCAGGGCGTTGGGCATCTGGTCATCCATAACATGGAAACCAACGAATGTCGGAGCGTTATCAACGAAGCAAAGGGTTACCCGTACACCACGTCAGGAACGCATGCCTCGGCGCAGGCGTACAAGAATCTCGGCTGGGTAGCGATGTCCAGCGTTGGCTATGGTTCTTTCGATTTCTTCACTAAGAAACGAAAGGCGACCACGCTGTTCTCAGAAATTTATTTGGCCAACACAGACCCCGATAATGAAGTGGTCTGCCGTCTCGCGCACCACCGCTCATACGGTAAAGAAGCCACACGTGGTGGGTACGCTGCGTATTTTGGTGAACCCCACGCAACAATCAGCCCCACGGGAACGCGTATCATCTTCGGCTCCGACTGGTACGACTCTGGTTCTGTAGATGCTTACGTCATTGAGCTACCGGCTTACGTTCGCTGATCGGTCGAGCGCGGCTATTATTGGCTAGCCAAGTTCTAAGCGATACCCAGTCTTGCGTTTGCGTGTGCTGGGTACCGCTTTGAAGAATTTGGAAGAGCGGTTTACTCGTGAACAGTCAGCCACTGGTGGTCCGCTGCACTGGTGGTCCGCTGATTGAGTAACCCTTAGCACGTCACGTCACACCGAGCTCACCACATCAGGTCGTCGGGTACTTCATAACCAGCATATTCATCGTCGACTTCTGTCGCCGACTCGGTTGAGGTATTCATCAACAACACCCACGATTCATCACGTTCACTAATCTTGTTGGCTACCTTGGCGGGCACGACAGACAGGGTTGTGTCTTTACCCACTATAGCCAGTGATCCTCTGACTAGTGCACGACGCAATTCTTCAGTCACCATTAGGCTTCTAATGACACCGTTTGTATCAAATCGGAAGTCGACATCCCCGCGTTCTTCGACAGTATTCATTTCAATCAGCTGCTGAATCTGAGCCTGAATGGCGCGCAGTTCAGAGGCTCGATGTTTCTCTTCGTTAAGAATGCGGTCGCGCTCCAGCTTTTCGGCATCGTGTTGCTTGATCAAATTTGCTGTTTCATCTTCCACCGCAACGCCTTTGCGCTGCATCTTCTCTTTCGTGTTTTGCGCCTTGCGCGCTTTAACTACTTGTTTCTGGCTCGCTATGCCAGCCTGGCGTAATTGTTCCTGTAGTGACTTTGCCACGCAAATTTCCTCGTCTGCCGATTACATAGTATTAAAAGGTTACTGCAACGGTTTCTGAATGACCGTGAGCGGAATGTCGAGATCAAGTTCGGCGCTTACGCGGGCGCGGGCGGCCAATGCCTTGTACTCAGGAATGATGTCAAGCAGTTTGATATTCAGGTTCTGTACTTCGACATTGATACCGCCCGTTCGTGCGGGGTCATGCAGCTGCTCGATAAGTCGTTGTTCCAGTTGTCGTGTGCGATCTGCCAGATCGAAGACGGCGTTACGTTCGATCGCAGAGATGATCTGTCCTTCAAAAACAAGACTGATCAGGTTCCAGAGTGTTGAATCGAGCACCTTGGACAGCCTGACATTGCTTAAAGACAACTGCTCGAGCTCGGTATCAACAACTGGTGTAGCGTTAAGGTAGACGATACCTGAGGTATCTCGCCTGTTTGTAGGCAATTTTGCTGTGAAGCCCAGAGCTACGGTGATGCCGTCCGGATTGCCAGAAAAATCAATGGATGTGAGGGTGACTGTTACGTGACCGGCAGGAGAGTCGGATGAGAAGGATCTGCCTGTCACTCTTGGCTGTATGGCGGCTTGCAACTGCGTGTAATCTGCGCGCAACAGGATATCAAAGAGGGTCTTGCTATCCTGAAATCCTACTTTTTTGAGAGCCGGCAGTGGTATCGCTTCTTCGAGTAGCGGCGCGCTGGCAACAACGGTCGTGGCGTCAAGAGTGAAGCTGACACCGAGCTTGTTCGATTCTGTTCGTATGCCTGAGAACGCGAATTCTTTCGGCACGATGTTCAGATGCACTTGTTGTGCATTTTCCGCATCATCTGCCGCGGGTATATCTAGCGCAAATGTATAACTGCGCCAGTATTTGGCAAGCTGGCTACGAAACTCTTCACAGTCGATGGCGCGATTTAACCGAGGTTCCAGGGTGGCGAGTTGTTTATCCAGAGCATCGTTAACGATATTCTCCAGATTGAAATCCATCGTGTTGCGCCACATGACGGTGGGCTTTTCAATCCAGTCGTAGTTGATGGTGGCTTTAAGAGTAGGGCACCAGTTGTCCTGCAAGGTCAACCCCAGAGTGACGTGAGTGACCACAGAACCCTGAACCTCAAGGACTGCCAGGCCAAGGGCTTTTGCCACTTTGCCGTCCATACCCACCACTCCGTCAAACGCTAACGGCGTACTGATCGAGACGAGCTGGTTGTTACCGCTTATCTGTGGAGTGCCGCGGCGAGTGACGGTCAGATCCCAGTTGGCGGTACCGCATGCCTTGATACCGATGACACGTTTACACAAACGTCGAGAGTCAACCATCGTATAAGAGTCGGGCAGTTCACTGGCTGCTATGGCTTCAATGTCTGCGTAGGCCACTCGAGCTCTAAGTCCGAACCTGCTGGGGCGGGGCTGGGTAACAGCCATGCTTGACTGGTCGATGGATTGGGGCCGCTCGGACACCTGAGTAGTCTCGGGGGCACGCTTGCAGCCCGACAGTCCCATCATCAGCATGCCCAACACGACAGTTGCCCGGAGGATGTGCCATAGAGAATCATCTGGGTGCAGCCTTATCGGCATAAGACGGGTAACGCGACGGTAGTAGAAGAGCCGGTTGGCGCAATGTTTGCGGAGTGCTGGCAGATCCAAGTCACTACTGAAAATGTGCACGACTTCAAGTTTCTAAAGTGGTCGAGCAGAGTCATTGATTCTGGTGATATCAGGTCGGAAAGCATCATTATACGGGTCAGAGTCGCGTTACTTGGGGCAAATTGCGCGGTCAGAACAGCTCGTGCCGGCTAGGAAACAGTGATATAAACGAATCCTTATGTGTTTATAGGTACAATAGCGAATAACCCCAACGAGAAACGTGTAATGGCACAAGACTATATTTTTACCTCTGAATCGGTGTCCGAGGGTCATCCGGACAAAATGGCCGATCAGATCTCCGATGCAGTGCTGGATGCAATTCTGGCTGAAGACAAAGGTGCGCGGGTGGCCTGCGAGACCATGGTCAAGACAGGTCTGGTTATCATCGCCGGAGAAATCACCACGACAGCTTATGTCGACCTGGAAGCACTGGTGCGCAAGACGGTCCGAGAGATCGGCTACGACCGTTCAGCCGTCGGCTTCGACGGTGATACCTGTGCAGTCCTGAACGGTATCGGCAAACAGTCCCCTCACATTGCACAAGGCGTGGATCGAGCAGCTCCGGAGGAGCAGGGTGCTGGCGATCAGGGTTTGATGTTTGGCTACGCGAATAACGAGACCGAGGTGCTGATGCCAGCGCCCATAACGTATTCGCACAGACTGGTTGAGCAACAATCCAGAGTACGCCGCGACGGTACACTTAGCTGGTTGCGCCCAGACGCTAAAAGTCAGGTCACTCTTCGTTATCAGAATGGCAAGCCTGTTGGCATTGATGGACTCGTACTGTCCACCCAGCATGATCCGGGTATTAGCCTGAGTGACATTCGCGAAGCCGTTATGGAACATATCCTCAAGCCGGTATTGCCTGCCGACTGGCTTGCAGGGTGCCCGCAAGAGAAGATACACATCAACCCCACCGGCTACTTTGAAATCGGTGGTCCTGTAGGTGATTGCGGATTGACGGGGCGCAAGATCATTGTTGATACCTACGGCGGAATGGCGCGTCACGGTGGCGGTGCTTTCTCCGGTAAGGACCCGTCCAAGGTAGACCGCTCAGCAGCTTATGCTGGACGCTATGTTGCGAAGAATATTGTAGCGGCCAAGCTTGCGGACAAGTGCGAAATCCAGGTCTCATATGCTATTGGTGTTGCAGAGCCAACCTCCATCAGCATCGACACCTTTGGCACTGGCAAGGTTGATGACCGACGCATCGAAGAACTGGTTCGCGACGTATTTGATCTGCGTCCCTATGGCATTGTCACTATGCTGGATCTTATCCGCCCAATCTATCAACAGACCGCTGCTTATGGCCATTTTGGCCGAGAGCATCCGGACTTCACTTGGGAAAAGACTGACCGTGCAGACGCCTTGCGTCAAGCGGCCGGACTCTCCTGAGAAAATACTGATTCAAGCCAACAAACATTAAAGGAATACTGATTAATGAACGCTTCTGCGAAAGACATGAGTGGTGACTATAAAGTCGCTGATATCAACCTTGCGGACTTCGGCCGCAAGGAAATTGCCATGGCTGAACATGAGATGCCGGGATTGATGGCACTGCGTGAAGAGTACGCAGGCAAGCATCCGCTCAAAGGTGCACGTATTGCCGGGTGTCTGCACATGACCATCCAGACTGCCGTACTGATCGAGACACTGAATGCGTTAGGCGCTGAAGTTCGATGGTCGTCGTGCAACATCTTCTCTACGCAGGACCACGCAGCAGCGGCGATTGCGGCGGGTGGAACGCCGGTTTTTGCCTGGAAAGGCGAAACAGAGGAAGAAGCGGACTGGTGTATCCATCAGACCATCAAAGGCCCTGACGGTTGGGTGCCTAATCTGATTCTGGATGATGGCGGCGACCTGACTACCATGATGCACAACGACTACCCGGAGCTGATGGAAGGCGTCAAGGGTCTGTCCGAAGAGACTACTACGGGTGTGCATCGTCTGGTTGAGATGGCCAAGAAGGGTACGCTGAAAGTACCTGCGATCAACGTCAACGATTCAGTGACCAAATCCAAGTTTGATAACCTGTATGGTTGCCGCGAATCACTGCTTGATGGCATCAAGCGCGCTACCGATGTCATGATTGCTGGCAAGGTTGCCGTGGTACTGGGATATGGTGACGTGGGCAAGGGCTGTGCTCAGGCTTTCCGTGGAATGGGTGCAACAGTATGGGTGACGGAAGTTGATCCTATCTGCGCTTTACAAGCTGCGATGGAAGGTTATCGCGTTGTTGTCATGGACGATATCGCTGATCAGGTAGACATTGTTGTTACTGCCAGTGGCAACGTGAACGTGGTAACCCACGATCACATGAAAAAGATGAAAAACGAAGCTATCGTCTGCAACATTGGCCACTTCGACAATGAGATAGATGTAGCAGGACTACGTCAGTACACCTGGGAGAACATCAAGCCACAGGTTGATCAGGTTATCTTCCCCGACGGCAAGCGTATTACTTTGCTGGCTGAAGGCCGTCTGGTGAATCTGGGTTGTGGTACCGGTCACCCAAGCTTTGTCATGTCAGCGTCTTTTACCAATCAGGTACTGGCTCAGATCGAATTGTGGGAAAGAAGCGAGAACTACAGCGTTGACGTCCATGTACTGCCCAAAGAGCTTGATGAGAAAGTGGCTCGTTTGCATCTTCAGAAAATCGGTGCAAAATTAACGTCACTGACCAACGAGCAGAGTGACTATCTGGGAATGGACACCAGTGGCCCTTACAAGCCAGATCATTACCGCTACTAGCGTCTACCGAGCTTGCGGCGCAAGAAGATCGCGCTGTGACTCTCTCAGCCGCTGCACACCTGTCTTGTATAGCGTGGGTGTGTAGCGGCTTTTTTATGTCCTGAACAAAGCGCTCCGTCGTGTTTTACATTTGTTCACGATGATTGCGATCAACTCACTCTGCCATCGCTCTCGACTGTGGTCAAGCGTGAGTTGCGTCACGCTGTCGCTGTTGTAGTGATCAAAGAAGAACCTTCAAACTTTGCCATTTGTTTGGACTGAATGGCGCAGTCTGGTATGGTTATGTTCTGGACGCGACACTTATCCGTCGTTTTAGTCCCTGCACTCAATGCACTTGTGACTACGCAAGTACTATTACGACAGTGCAAATCAAAAGTAACCTTTGAGGAAGACTATGTTGAAGAAAAGATATCTGGCTAGTGCGGTTGCAGTGGCCGGTCTTATGGCAGGCCAGAATGCCGTTGCCGCGGAAGAGTGTGGCGACATAACGATTGCGAGTATGAACTGGGCGTCTGCTGAGCTAATTGCTGAAATCGACAAGATGATATTGAGCGAAGGCTACGGCTGCAACGCTGAGCTTATCTCTGGCGATACCATGCCTACTTTTACCTCCATGAATGAGAAAGGCGAGCCCGATCTTGCGCCTGAGTTATGGGTCAACGCGGTTCGCGAGCCGCTTGACGCGGCAGTTGCAGAAGGCGAGATGATCATCGCGGCGGAAGTGTTGTCTGACGGTGGCGAGGAGGGCTGGTGGATTCCCAAGTACGTGGCAGATGCCAATCCTGATATCAAGACGCCTGCCGATGCATTGGCTCGGCCCGATCTGTTCCCGGCACCAGAAGATGATTCGCTTGGCGCTGTGCATAACTGCCCATCAGGTTGGAACTGTCAGATAACAACCGGCAATCTGTTCAAGGCGTATGGCGGTGAAGAGAAGGGTTTTGAGTTGGTCGATACCGGCTCATCAGCAGGACTTGACGGCTCGATTGCTAAAGCCTATGAGCGTGAAGAAGGCTGGTTGGGATACTACTGGGCACCTACCGCAATTCTGGGTCGCTACGAAATGGTCAAGCTGGACATGGGTGAGCATGACAAGGAGCAGTGGGATTCTTGCACAGCCGTACTAGACTGCGCCGATCCGCAGGTCAACGGTTGGGCGAAGAGTGAAGTGTTCAGTGTTGTTACAGACGATTTTGCAGAGAAGGCCGGCGTCGCGATGGACTACATCTCTACTCGTAGTTGGGAAAACACAACGGTAAATACGTTGCTGGCATGGATGTCTGACAATCAGGCAACCGGCGAAGAAGCTGCTCTGCATTTCCTTGAGAACTACGAGGATGTCTGGGGTGCCTGGGTATCTGAAGATGCCATGGCGAAGGTCAAGACTGCTCTTTAAATGGCATTGTTGTGAAAAGTCAGTAGGAAAGAAAGGCGGCCTTGGTCGCCTTTCTCTTTTTAATCCGGGAGAAATGAGCTGTGGAATGGTTGACTGAATTTCCTGCAATGGACAAGACAGCATTGCGGGAGCTTAAAAAAGCGATCGACGGTGGCTTTCGTGCCTGGACGCGAGAGCACGGTGATACTGTCGAAGCTATTTTCGAGCCTATCAAGCAGATGCTGATCTGGTCTGAAAAATTCCTGCTCAACACACCATGGCCCATCATTCTTGGTGGCATCGTGCTGATCGCCTGGTTTGCATCCCGGAGTTGGAAAATCACTTCAATGACGCTAGTCACCATGGTGTTGATCGGGTATTTCGATATGTGGGACAACACCATGCGTACGATCTCCATCATGCTGGTGTCCACGTTTGTGTCCATTGTGCTTGGCTTGCCGATAGGCATCGCCATGTCTAAATCAGACAAGCTGCAATCGCTGGTGACACCGGTGCTTGATGTCATGCAGACGATGCCGGGCTTTGTCTACCTGATCCCCGTTGTCATGCTACTGGGAATAGGCAAGGTACCCGGACTGTTAGCAGTTGTGATCTACGCCATACCGCCCATTATCCGACTGACCAACCTTGGAATCCGCATGGTAGACAAGGAGGTGCTTGAAGCGGCTGATGCATTTGGATCTTCGCCGTGGCAACGTTTGAAAAACGTTCAGATACCACTGGCCATGCCCACCATCATGGCCGGCATCAATCAAACAATCATGATGGCTCTGGCCCTTGTTGTTATAGCATCAATGATCGGTGTCAAGGGTCTGGGGCAACCTGTACTGCAGGCTATAGCCAATCAGTATTTTACGCTCGGCATGTTCAACGGGCTGGCTATTGTGGGTGTAGCCATCATATTTGACCGCGTCAGTCAGGCTTACGGCAAACGCCTGCAATCTCACTCGGAGACTGTTCATGGCAAATGATAATCCTGGCGCCGGCGAACAGAACTCAACGGTTGAGATAAACGGACTTTATAAAATTTTCGGGCGCCGGCCCAACCATTTTATGGCCGCTGTCAAAGAGGGCATGACCAAGCAGGAGCTGCAGGAAAAACATGGGCATGTGCTGGGCCTGAAGGATATCAACCTGTCTATGCCAGCAGGTTCGATACAGGTGGTGATGGGTCTGTCTGGTTCGGGCAAGTCAACTCTGATTCGCCACATCAATCGATTGATCGACCCCACGGTAGGTGAAGTGGTGGTGGGTGGCGAAGATGTCTGCAAGATGCGTAAAGGTGCCTTGCGTAACTTTCGTCGGCATCAGACAGCGATGGTATTCCAGAAATTTGCCCTGCTGCCACACAGAACAGTCATAGATAACGTTGGCTACGGCCTCGAAGTGCAGGGCGTGCCGCGTGAGAAGCAGGATACGGAAGCGCGACGCTGGATCGATCGTGTTGGCTTGTCCGGTTTTGAGGATAATTACCCCAATGAGCTGTCTGGTGGTATGCAGCAGCGAGTAGGGCTGGCTCGTGCGTTAACTAACGATGCGCCGTTGTTACTGATGGACGAAGCGTTTTCAGCGCTGGATCCGTTGATACGCATGGATATGCAATCGGTCTTGCTGGATCTTCAGAAGGAACTACACAAAACTATTGTGTTCATCACACACGATGTGGATGAGGCTTTAAGGCTGGGCGACAGAATCGCTATTTTGCGAGACGGTGAAGTCATTCAGGAGGGCACTGGCCAGAGTATCGTTATGGAGCCAGCTGATGAGTACATTCAGAACTTCGTCAAGGATGTCAATCGCGCGCGGGTAATCAGGACTGAAAGCGTCATGCTCTCGGGTGCGCATCCACAAGCTAATGTTGAGGTTGGCCGAACCGAGAACCTGCAGGATGCAGCTCGCGTTATGTCCGATGCACAACAGCGGGTAGTCAATGTGGTCGATGCCACTGGCAATGTCGTGGGGCACTTGGATCTGGAGACCACCGTAGCCGCCATTGTGAAGCAGGAAACTCGACACACTACGGCCGGACAAGCCTTTTCCGCGTAGAAGCAGTCAAGTTCTTTAAAACACCGGTCTGAATGCATTTTTCACTGATTATTCCTGCCTGGAACGAGGCATCCTTCATAGAGCATACGCTGGTCTCGGTTTCCGCTGCTATTCGACAGATCGAGCAGCGGGGGGCGCATACCGGTGAGCTCATCGTCGTGGATAACAACTCTACTGACAACACAGCAGAGATCGCCAGGCGCTGCGGTGCAACTGTGGTGTTCGAGCCCGTCAATCAGATAGCCCGGGCACGCAACCGCGGTGCAGAATCTGCGTCCGGCCAAGCGTTGATATTTCTCGATGCAGACACGACGTGTAGCGCAAGGCTATTGGAACATGTGCTCGGTAGAATTCACTCAGGTAACGTGGTGGGCGGTGGGTCCGAGATTGCTCCTGACAGGCCCGTGCCATCATCAGCCATGAGAGGAATCAGGTTCTGGAACGGTGTTGCACGAACCGGTAAGCTGGCGGCGGGGTGTTTCGTTTTTTGCCGGCGTGATGCTTTCGACGCCGTGGGTGGATTCAGCGACAGAGTCTATGCCGGAGAAGAGATTTTTCTGTCACGTCAACTCAAGAAGTGGGGGAGACGTAATAACATGAGTTTTGAGATCGTGAATATCGATCCGGTAGTGACCTCCGTTAGAAAATTGGATTGGTATAGCCCCATGCAACTCGCTCGTCAGGCCATGCTTGTTCTTATTCCTGGTGCTGTATTTTCTAAGCGTTTGTGCAAAACATGGTACGACTCCGGAGAGCGAGAAAAGTAGCCCTCTGCTGTCTTGTACAGTGGTAGGCAACAAGTTGGGTCCTCAGCCTCTTAAGACTTTTCGTGAATCCAGTCAGCCACACAGTGTGAGAGTGATCGAGTGATGCCAACTATTGATTCTCTGGCGTCCGGTGGCCCGTTGATGTGGCTGCTGTGCCTGGCATCATTATTTGTTGGACTGTCAAAGGGCGGATTACCGGGGATTGGCATGATCAGCGTCCCGTTGTTGGCGTTGGTCATTTCACCGATAGCAGCCGCAGTTCTGCTGTTGCCAATTTATATTCTGTCGGATGTAGTCGGGGTATGGCTCTATCGGCGCGATTTCAGCAGCAAAAATCTGAAGGTTCTGATTCCCGCTGGTGTTCTGGGAGTGATAGCAGGGTGGAGCACCGCATCATTTGTGTCCGACCAAATGGTGTCGCTACTTATAGGACTACTAGGGGTAGGGTTTTGCCTGCACCGCTGGATCAGCAATTCTGCGGGAATGATGGCGAGCCAGCCATCACTGATCAAGGGAATGGGGTGGGGCATACTGTCTGGCTTCACAAGCTTCGTATCGCATGCCGGTTCGCCCCCCTATCAGATTTACGTGTTGCCACAGAAGTTGCCCAAGCTAGTATTCGCTGGCACGACGACCCTACTTTTTGCGGTGGTTAATCTAGCCAAGATAATACCGTACGCCTCGTTACACCCTTACTCTGCGGCCACATTAAAACTGTCTCTTGTGTTGGTCCCGATAGCGGCTGTAGGGACTTTCGTCGGTCGAGTTCTGGTGCAGCATCTTACGGAAAAGTGGTTCTTCCTGGGTGTACAGATAGCCCTGTTCATCATTTGCCTCAAACTCTTGTCATCCGGCATCATGGTGCTAGTTCTGTGACCCATTATGTCATTTTAAGGGTGTAATAACTAACATATGGCTTGATTGATGACTAAAAGTATCAATTATAATTCCACATTAGGGGAGTTTAATTTGTTCCGTTGGTCGACATAATGGGTGCATCAAAGCGCTATTGATGAATTCGATAGCATCACAAAGAACCTGACGGAACCGACAACGAATGACTATTTTTACGAGCCTTAAAGAGAATTTCATCAACGCCATGCAACGCCGTGGTCAGCGAGCCGCGCATCAGGAGCTCATGAAGATGACTGATCGTCAGCTGGATGATTTTGGTATTTCTCGCTACCTGTTGATAGAGGGAATTTCAGCCTGGCCCTGGAAGCAGGATAGCGAAGCTGACGTAGCTCTGAACAGTGTACGAAAGCCATCGCCAAGCGCTGCCGCCATGCACGGAGTGAAGCAAGTCCCAGGTACGCTACAGGCTGTTGGCGGGGCACGCGACAGTGCCGAGATCAAGAAAGCGATTAATGAGCTCAGCTCATATTCAGACCGAGAACTGGCCGAGTTGGGTGTCACCCGAGGCACTATCGAGGAGTCTGTGCGGTACGGACGGCAAAACATCGAACGTGCAGGTCCGGCTCAGCGTCACGTAGCGTGATGCCAGGCTGTGCAGCCCGGGCGCTTCAGGGAAGAGCGCTCAGGCTGGCCAGCAGTTTTTGCTTCCAGACTGATGCGTTGATTTCAAGGCACACCGTCGCATTGGCCTGAGCATCAAGGACATTATTTTTATCTACCACCGTCATGCCACGGGTCAGTTCGCTAGTGGTCTCAACATCCACAAAACAGCGACACGTTTTAGAGGCTACCTGTGGATACAGCGCAACTGCCATTGCTACCGGGTCGGCCAGTGCCATGCCGGTTTGGCCCTGCAGGTCTCGTGAGGCATCCAGGGCTGAGCGATTACAGTCCATGGCTATTTGTGCGCAGCGGGTGTCCAGTGAGGTGATGATTCGCTGTTCAGCCTGGTCCAGCGCGGCCTCATCGCAGCTGAGCTCCCACCCTAGCATCGTGATGGACATGCCTGACTGAAAGACTCGCTTCGCGGCATCCGGGTCACACCAGATATTATATTCGGCCGCCGGTGTGACGTTGCCCAGTGTGGCTGCAGAACCGCCCATGACATAGCAATGATTAACCCACTGCGCCAGATCTGGTTCCATGGACAGCGCGGTAGCAATGTTCGTCAGAGGCCCGAGCGTGACGAGATCGATTTCGCCTGGCGCATCGCAGAATCGCTTGATGAGTGCAGCAACGGCGTGATCTTTTTCAACACCTTTGACCGGCGGTGAATAATTCATATCGCCCATGCCATCGTTACCATGGTACCAGTGCGCAGTGCTAGGTTCTTGTAGCCATGGGCGATCACACCCTTCATAAACTGGCACATCAGCTCTGCACATTTCAAGTGTAAAGCGCGCGTTAGTGCTGGCTTGGCGTAACGAGACGTTACCAGCCACGATGGTAAGTGCGTCGACAGAGACGTCTTTGGCCGCGATGGCCATCATGATTGCAACAGCGTCGTCAGAAGCTGTATCGGTGTCGATGATAAGGCGTCGCATGTTTCCGGCTTTGTAAAATGTCAGCGGATGAAAATAGCACTAATGTGTATCGCGTCAAGACTCCTTGAAAGAGATAAGCAAGCGGTGGCGACGCAAACACGTATGACAGTGTCAAAAATGGGTGTTGAGTAATTGCGGTTAAGTCTGTGAAGGTGAACTGTCATCGGCTGACGCGACATGAACTGCGCCTGCATCACGGATTGAGCACAGTGTCCAGATCGTCAATACACTTTAATAGTTTCAACCTTGACTCGCAGTGAAGCTTTGCTGCCAGATGGGTAAGCGTGGCCAGGGTGGAGTTGCCTCTAGGCTCGATACGCTGGATTGCTGACGTGACATTCCTGTGCGCAGCATGTCGTGTTGGCGAACGCCAAGTGCTATTCG
>Ga0115029_1000907_pt1 | contig 24455 bp, 26 predicted proteins | sample SidtaG_3_FD_87297 | JGI IMG/M metagenome (GOLD analysis project Ga0115029, IMG submission 87297) | Marine algal microbial communities from Sidmouth, United Kingdom - Sidmouth_Asex1 metaG | ecosystem: Host-associated > Algae > Red algae > Unclassified | place: Sidmouth, United Kingdom | collected... | reverse complement strand
TTTTGCTTTCACATTTAATGAGCGTCAATATGAATTGAAATGTTTAACCTATGTTTAACCCATTAATAACATAAAAGCTCTCACATTTGTGAGAGCTTTTATTTATTGGCGGTCTGGACGGGACTCGAACCCGCGACCCCCTGCGTGACAGGCAGGTATTCTAACCAACTGAACTACCAGACCAATGATTTTATCTTTTAAAAGACTCCAGCAAAAGCGGGATTCAAATCTTGTTCAAATGCTTTTAGAAAGCGTGCCCTCCTTATCGGCGAGCAGGTGCAAATATACATTGCTTATTCAATTGCACAAACAATTTTGTTTAAAAATAGGGTATGGCTACAAAAATTTCTGCCGTTCAACCAAATAGGTGTTCAACACCTTTGAAAAATCAGCTTTGATGTCTACATCTACATACTTGATTCGGTATTGGGCGCACCTTAATTTTAGGTTTCCGAAGTAATTATCGACACTTTTCTCGTAGGCTTCCTTTATAGTATCGGAGTAGAGATCGATGTGTTCACCGGTCTCTACGTCTAAAAACCGTTTGGGGGTATTTTCAAAATCAAAGTGGTACTCGGTCGATTTATCTATCAAATGAAAAAGTACGACTTCATGTTTATTGTATTTCAAGTGCCGTAGCGCATCAAATATTTTTTCATCGTCGGCGGCCGTCTGAAACATATCGGTAAAAAGAAAAATAAGGCTGCGACGTTTTATCTTTTCGGCAATTAAATGTAAATACGTGTAGGTTTCGGTCCGCTGTGCAGGTTTTGCATCCAGACTAATCTCACTGAGCTTGGCCAGCAGCATTTGATGGTGGCGCTCACTGCCCTTTTCGGGGGAGTAGTAGTTGTAAGCATCCGAATAAACACTAAGGCCTACTGCATCGCGTTGTCGCTTTAGTATGTTCATCAAAGCGGCAATGGCCAAAACACTAAAGCCAATCTTATTTAAATCGACCAGGCTTAAATTTTTTACATCAGGATAATACATTGAAGCAGAACTATCCAATATCATATGGCATCTGAGGTTGGTTTCTTCTTCGTATCGTTTCGTGTAGAGTTTATCGGTCTTGGCAAAAAGTTTCCAATCGATGTGTTTGGTACTTTCCCCGTTATTATAGATTTTATGCTCGGCAAACTCGGCAGAAAAGCCATGAAACGGACTTTTATGAATTCCGCTAATAAAGCCTTCGACCACCTGACCGGCCAAAAGTTCCAGATTTTGAAAAAGCGATGCTTTATTTAGTTCCGATTGTAGGTTCATTATACTAAGATAGCTATAAATGTAGACGGATAACGGATGACGGAAATTGTATGTACGAAAAAACTAAACTCGTGAACTTCTAAATGCCCGAACCAAAAAAGTTACTTGTACTGAGCTTGTCGAAGTATTAACTTTTTTTGAACTTGAACTTGCGCTTGAACTTTTTTAAGGATATTGAATAAAAAATAGAAGCCTGTTTCGAAAGTACTTAAGCCTTTAACTCTTCGATAAGGTCCTCATAAGTATACGTCTTTTCAGAAGTCTCGTCAGCAGTTTTATAAAGAATATCGGCACGAATTGCTTTAAGACCCGATACCCCCTGAAGACCTTCCAATTCTACAATTTCTATTTTGCCCGTAAAATGACCTTTCGATTTTAAGAACTTTACATACCTTAAATATTCAAGCTCGTCTTTTTTCTGCGAATAGACAATGACCATTTTGCCAGGTTGTGTCAAACGTTCGTTCGTACCCTTAACAAACGATTTATCGATACGTTTCTTAATGACCTCATAACGGGCATTATAAGTACCGTCAACGTCAAAACGCTTTTCGTCCATTCGAAAACGGATCGATAATGATGTATTGTACACCAAAATCAACGAGGCCACATCTAGGGGCACCGGCAGTTCCGGTTTTAGTTTATAATGTGCATTCTCCATTTCGCACATAACCTGCAATTGCCACAAACGCAGGTTGTTCAGATAAATCGGGTCAAAATCTTTATCCTCTACGATAGAATCGCCGATGTACATATTATGTTCGACCCCGTCTGTCTTGTACCGCTCGAAGTAATGGGGAAACATATCTTGCGCCGCCAGCTGTTTTTTATCCATCAAAGCGGCCATTTTTTTATTGATAAGCATTACGCTCTCATCATAATTTCTACGGTGGTCATAGTATGAATCTGTTCCCATGTCGATTGACGATTCGTAAGAAGCAATCAATTTGATCAATTCACAATCCGATTTTTTCAGATGTGCGAAAACAGGATGTATTTCATCGTTAACAAAATTGAAGATCAATTGTTCACTATTGGTATGTAGACTTTCTTTAATACTGTCGATATGATTATTGACCCTGAACATCAACTCTTCATAAATAGGCAATTTGCTCTTTTCCCAAGAAGCTGTCAAAACGCTGTTGATCGCCGACAATTGAATCATCAAATCGCGTTGAATTGCGGTATTTCTGGCATTTGACGAGTTCTTAATATCTACCTGACCATAAAGGGGATAGACATCTTTGAAAACAATCTCTTTAAACGTGGGTTGAAATCCTTCAAGGTCATCTTTAATAAAACGCATGGCCTCTTCTTGGAACCGCCAATATACCGACTCGTGTACTGAGGTACATTCGTGTTGAATTACCGCATCAATAAGATTTTCTTCCTCGATTTTCGAGCGTTGTACGGCAGACACGATAAAGGGCATAATGTCTTGTAGCTTGTTGGCGTTAACACTATTCAGTGCATTGGCTGCGGTAGACACTAATTCTAAAACACCCAATAACTTGCCATTATCCGCAATCGGCGCAAAAATAGCACTTTTAATACCTTTCTCTTTAAGGTTTTTATAGGGAGGTGTGCCCCCTGACATTTTGAAATACCGATCAACGTCAGATATGGCAAAATATGTGTTTTCTTTTAGCAACTTATGGTACGAATTCTTACATAGCCCATCTTTACAGGGCTGCATTACATTTTCCCCGAGTATGAAACTATCCATTCCCTTTCCATAAACTCGCTCAAAACTATCGCCCTTTTCATTGTAGCTAACAAAGCCCGCCCTAATGTTAGCAAGGTTGAAAAAAGATTGGAAAGTGCCCCGTAAATCTTCCATAAAATTATCTTCGCCCCTTTTATCGCTGGCAATAAGATTCGATTTTATTTCAGAGATGGAATGTTCGGCGGTTACATCGAACATATTCGAAATAACAAAACCCTTTGATACAAAGCTGTTCGGCGGAATTTTCTCCTTCCACAAGTCGACATTTTCAAAATTATCCAATAACTCGTCTACATCTTCCTGTGTTAATTCTATCGGCTCGCCCTTTGGAAGTACTTCCATAAAATCGGCATTGTATAAAATTCGATAATGCCGCATTACCCCGTTAGCATCGGGAATATCATAAAAGAAAGGCCTTTTGAAGTCGAGGCTATAGCCATAGTGAAAATTTAAAATTACCGTACAGGCCATTATATATAACTGACTGTTCGGCAGATCGCGCATTTCAGGGTTAAAGCCCTTCCCCCCGGCATCCTCCAAAATTGTTTGAAAACGTTTCGACGTATTGAAGATAACATCATGAAAAGGAAGCGATGCCGTTTTTATCTCGTTGTTCGTGAGAACTTCCGAAAAAACATCGTGTAACACTATATGAATAACCTCTTTGTGTTTTTCCAACAGCTTAATATCACTAAATCCTTCCCGAAGTATCGGGTATGGAGCTTGAGCCCTTAGTATATGCTTAGCCTTTTTTGCCAACAAAGCATTTTCACTTTGGGCCATAGCATCATAACGCTCCAACAACTTGTTGAAACTTATGAGCTGCACCATCGGTAATTCCTTTATGTTTTCTGCTTTCATTATTGCGCTGAATTGGTCGCCAAAACATGGGTAAAGTTACAAAAGAAAAAGATAGACCTGTGTTAAAGAAACCCTACTGCGATTTGTATAGGGGTTTAAATATCATTGAAAAAGAGAACGCTAGGGCGGTTAAAATATTCTAATAACTGATTACCTTAGCAAGCAAATACCAATCTCTGTAAAATGTCATCGAACTTTAGGTTATCGCGAGCGTATGAAAGTGCCAAAAAGGTGCCTTTTAACGATGATTCGAAATTCATTTTTTTTAGTGATTGCCATCGGGGCGATAACAGCTTCGCCGATGATTTTGCCAATAATCGTAACATCTACTTTCACGCCCTGAGCTTTTATTACAAAAAAGGTTTTCAATATTTCGAATTGGGCGATGGCGACGAACTTTGGGAAAACATTCATTTTGAGTCTATTTTCGAGGCACACAAAAACGTCTTCAAATTATTACGAAAGTTTCATCTTGAAGGCAGATTACATATGATTTGGGGAAACCACGACATGGTCTACAAAGACCCCGAATATGTAAAAAAAAACCTTAGTAGCTATTTTGAACCTATCGATGGCGAATCGAAAGAACTGTTCGAAGATATTACTTACCATGAGGGTATCGTATTGAAGCACAGTAAAACGCAGCAGGAAATCTTTTTGACCCATGGCCATCAAGGCGATTGGTGGAACTACACCTTTTGGCGTTTCAGCCGTTTTTTGGTCAGGGTACTATGGAAACCGCTGCAAGTCTGGGGCATTGCGGATCCTACAAGCCCGGCGAAAAATTATACGGAACTGATTAAAGTAGAACGCCGTATCAAAAAATGGATTCTAAAGAAAGACCTTTTGATTACGGTCGTTGGGCATACGCATAGGCCCCGTTTTCCTGAACCGGGCGATATTCCGTTTTTTAACGATGGTAGCTGTGTACACCCCAGAAGTATTACGGGCATCGAAATTGAGGACGGAAAAATAGCATTGATCAAATGGCAGATCGCCACTACCGAAGATGGCATTTTAAGGGTTGTTCGCATTTTGCTCGAAGGCCCGCAGAAACTTGCCGATTACCAGAAAGCAAAAGATTAGAGGATACCTTGCGCCGGTAAAATTCAAAATGCTTATCCGCTTTTATACCAGTTTGAAAAATAAGGCCTTCAAAAACAGAAAAAGCCTTTACCCCCAACCCTAAAGGGATGACTTTTTCTTGGCTTTTAGTCAATTTTGTACCCCTTAGGGCTGGGGAAACAAAATTGACTGCATCGCATTCTTGATTTACTTCTACTGGCAAAGTACCAAGGATTCAAAAAATTCAATTACAAATCAAAATAGGCTCTTATCTTTGCCAAACCATTAATTAAAATAGAACACATGCTCAAAAGAACTATTACGATTGCCCTTGTTTCCCTGCTTTTTATTTCTTGTTGGAAGGATAAAAGCCCTGAAGACCTTATTCGCCTCAAGGAAAAATTCAAGTCGACCGTTTCCTCCTTTGAAAAAAAGAAGGAAAACGCCAACGAAAATGTCAACAAAGGCCTAGAAACCTTGAATGCACTCAAAAGTGCTCTGGAGGATACTAAGAATGAGGACAAAGAATTCGCTAAGGTATACGGTGATTGGAAGAAGGTAGACCGGCGTGTCAATAACCTCAACAAAGAATATGAAGACCTAAAAGAAAAGGCCTCGAACCTGTTTACCGCAATGGAGACCCAGACCAAAAGCCTTAGCGACGAGACCAGCAAAAAGACCCTGATGAAGGCCATCGAAAAAGCACGTACCAAATACAATGGTACGCTGGCCAATACTTCAAAGGCCATCGATAAGCTCAAACTTTTGCACGGTGATGCAGTAGAAGTAGTAAAAGCCCTCGAAGTGGCCGCAGCCCTAAATTCTTTCGATAATATCAACGACCAAATGAAAAGTATCGAAGGCCGTGTCGACGGTATTATGCAAGAACTGAATGTGGCCGTTGTGGAAAGCAAAAAACTCTATGAAAAGAAGATTACAGAGTTGGGGGACGAGTAAAGTACGAATACACCGATTACGATTTTTAACCTTGTATAACGATGTGTTTTACATCTTTATAAATTGTTGTTTGTAAGGTCAGAAATAGGCGATAAAAGAAAAACATATTTTAGGGAATAATAAAGTCCGGATGTAAAACGAACAACTCGGCATTGGAAAAAATAGAACGTACCGACAACAAAGAATCTACGGTATAATCGGTATTAATAAGTCAAACCCTTATTCAGGTTGACTTTATTCGAATGATTTTGGTGCCATAAAGTATTGAATCTATAAAAATTATAACTGTCGGACCACAAAAAAATCCTTACTTCCCGTACGGATTTCTTTGTTTTTGGAAGTATATTGCTAAAAACAGTTTTTTTGAAAGCAATAGATATTTTAACACCGGTACAAGAACTGCAAGATTACCTTCTTGCCAATGAATGGCTCGAACCCGAAGAAAATATTCTATCCGTTGAAAAACCGGGCGAAGGCAACATGAACGTTGTGCTGCGTGTGATTACCAACAACCGTTCGTTTATTCTCAAGCAATCAAGGCCTTACGTAGAAAAATACAAACAGATTGCAGCGCCGCTTGAACGGATCGCCGTAGAAAAAAAGTTTTACCAAGCGGTACGCGATAATGCTGTCAACGTTCACGTTCCTAAAATATTGGGTTATGATGCAACTGAATATTTGCTCTTACTCGAAGACTTGGGTCATTGTGAAGATATGACGGCTATCTATGAACGTAAAGCTATATCTGCCAAGCAATTGGATAGATTGGTGTTCATTCTAGGTCTCGTTCATCGTAAAAGTGTTTCCGACGATTTTCCCGAAAATATGGAAATGCGCAAATTGAACCACCATCATATTTTTGTACTTCCTTTTCTGGAGGATAACGGATTTCAGTTGGATGATGTGCAGGTAGGGTTACAAGAACTTTCACGACCTTTTAAAAATGATTCCGCTTTAAAAGCCATTATCGAAAAAATAGGTGAAAAATACCTGTCCCCAGGAAATACACTGATACACGGTGATTATTATCCTGGCAGTTGGATGACGGAAGCCGAAAACCTCTATATTATAGATCCCGAATTTGGGTTTGCGGGTTTCGCCGAATTCGATTTGGGCGTGATGGCGGCCCATATCATTATGGCTACGGGCAAAAAAGGCTTTTTGGATAGGATTCATGAAAAATACCAGGGCGAAGCGGACAAAAAATTAATGGCTCAAGTGGCAGGTATCGAAATTATACGACGTTTGATCGGTCTCGCCCAATTGCCCGTAGAGCGTTCGCTCAAGGAAAAAAGCAAACTTTTAAGGAAGGCACGCAAACTAATCTTGGCACGATGAAGTATCTATTCTCACTAACGCTACTAGTACTGGCATCTTCTTCCTGCAGAGAATCTACATCGAATGTTGATATTCCGTCACCAAAAAAATCGGTTTATGTCAACGATGCGGTAAATCTAACCGAAGATGAATATTACGATAAGGTGCTGGGTGCGCTAGTTGGATCGGCCATTGGTGATGCTATGGGCGCCTCGACAGAAATGTGGTATCGGAAAAGCATTCAACTCAAATACGGCTACATTACAGGCCTTACCCCTGCGATACGCGAACAATCTCCCGAAGGCACTTGGGACCATAACCTACTTGCCGGCGCAACTACCGATGACACCCGATGGAAGCATTTAATGGTGGAGTATTTCAAGACCTCCGAAGGGGAACTGACTCCCGTAAATTTTGCCGATTTCATTATCACCTATTATGAATCTCTCGCCAAATCTTTAGGGGACAAGGATATTCTTACCAGTACCGATGCCGTAGACGATAAAATCGAGAAACTCGATTGGATAAAGGAATGGGCGCGGGTAGCCATGGCCTATAAAAAAGGAACCGTCGAATACCAAACCGCTAAAAACCGCTTCTATGGGGGCGAAATGTCGTGTGCAGGCCAATTGTACACTCCGATGTTCGGTTTAGTGACCGCAAACCCCGAAAATGCCTATCAACTCGCGTATGACCATACCCTGTTCGATTTGGGCTATGCGAAAGATATTTCAGCACTCGTTTCTGTGATGACGAACATGGCCCTACGTACCCGAAATATGGATTCCATCATCAACGCTGCAACCTTCATTGACCCGATCGGCTATCAGGACAGCCGTTTGGTAGGGCGAATTTCTTACTCGGTTGCCGATGCCTCGGTCAAAAGCGTACTTGCCATAAAGGATTTGGTTTTACCCGATTCATTGAGCGCGATAGATTCGATACTGTTCAAGATGCCAAAAGGCTTTACGGGAAACCAAAAGGACTGGATACGACAGGAAAAGGCCTACCAATTTTTGGAAAAGGATGAAAAGGCCATCGCCTTTCACGCCGGAGAAATTTGGCAGATTCTAATTACAGCACTTGAATTCGGGGAAGGCGATTTTGAAAAGACCATGCAATTTATCGTCAACTATGGTCGTGACAATGATACCGTAGCCGCCGTGGCGGGAATGATATTAGGCGCAAAAGACGGGTATTCGAATCTCCCTGTGGCACTTCGCACCGAAGCACTTCAGGTAAATAAGGAAAATATGGGTATTAATTTAGAGACATTGGCACGGGAGATGGTTTCTAACTCACCTATTGCTACCAAACACGCTTCACCCGACCCACTTTAAAATCTACAATTTCAAGAGGGGTATCCGAATAATTTATAACTATCAGTTCATTGTAGTTCGCATTCGGAAATAGTTGAGCGGTCATTACATATTGCCCTTGGTTGATAAATACCTCGACAGAAGAGGCATCTAGCAGCATACGTACCTCAACTTCTCCGTCGGGTAGATTGGTAACGGGCATTTTTTGTGTGCCCTTTCCGAAATCTTTATTAAAATCTACCTTTCCGGAAGATGACCTACCTAAAAGAAAAAGATTTTGTTCATCTATCATAGACAACATAACACTTTCGCCCGAACTATTCTTAAATGAAAAAGTACAGTCTTTGAGTTTAGTCCTGAACCGAACGTCGGTCTGGTTAAAATCACCACGGAATGACTTATTCCCTCCCTTCTCCACGGCAAAAGAAGTACCATCTCCCTTCTCCTTCTCAATGATATCTTCCAGATTTTCGACCGGGTAGTTTGTCAGTTCATACTTCTCCCCTATTTTTTTTAAACCTAATTTTCGCGGTATGGTCATTGCGCTGCGCCATTTCTCGGTAGGGGTCTCGCGGGCATAGGTCCAATTGCTCATCCAACCGATAAAAACCGTTTCGTCATTTGGCGCATTGTTAAAGGTGACACCTGCATAATTATCGGTACCCCAATCTATCCAGCGGTTTTCGGTCTGGTCGGTCGTGAACTTATTTCCATCAAAATCTCCTATAAAATATTGGGTGCCACTACCCCCGTTGGGTGCGCCAGGATTAATACTTATCAACAGAATCCATTTTTCTTCATCTGTTCCGTCTACTTTGAGTTTAAAAAGATCCGGGCATTCCCAAACCCCTCCGTGTGCTCCTTTATTTTTACCGAACTTGCCTACCAATTCCCACTCCTTTAAGTTCTTCGAACTGTAGAATTCGGCATGGTCTCCGGCAACCAAGGTCAGTATCCATTTTTCCGAAGGTTCGTGCCACATCACTTTTGGGTCTCTAAAATCGGTCGAATTTTCATCACTTATAACTGGGTTGTCTTCGTGTTTCGTCCACGAATCACCGTTATCAAGACTGTATGCAATACCCTGGGTCTCGAAATTAGTTTTACCCGCTTTTTTCAGTTCTGCATTATGATAGGTGAAAATGGCCACAAGCGGCGGATTATCTTCCGTACCGAAACCTGAGCTGTTATTCTTGTCAAGTACTGCGCTCCCTGAGAAAATATAGCCAAGCTCATCGGGGAATAGGGCTATAGGCTTATGCTCCCAATGTATCAAATCTTCGCTAACGGCATGCCCCCAGTGCATTGGCCCCCAGACGATATCTTTGGGATAGTATTGATAAAAAAGGTGATGGATTCCCTCGTTATACACCATACCATTAGGGTCGTTCATCCACATTTTTTCGGGAGTAAAATGGAACTGAGGCCGAAAAGACTCTTTATAATACTCCGTTTGGGCGGTCTCTTCCATAGGCTCTTTTTTATCCTCCTTATTTTTACAGGATGCCAAAACTAGTAAAGCGAAAAGAAAGGACGTCCATTTCATTGAGCATCTCATATTGCAGTTTTAAGGAATATTACAATAACTAATAAGTTTCCTAAAATACTATCTTTGCTGCTAATATTATAAACTCTCATGAAATTTCTTCTAAGCATCATACTATTTCTTAGTTTTTCCTTCATCGGTTTTTCGCAAAGCAAGTTGGACAAAACAATAAAAAAATTCAATAAAGAAAGCGTACCCTATATTCAAGTAGGAGAACTTGAGGCGATGCCGAAACCTTTTCTTCTCGATACCAGAAAAAAAGAAGAATTTGCCGTTAGTCACCTAAAAGATGCCATTTGGGTAGGACACAAGAAATTCGAACTAGATTCGATATCCCCGAAAATTGCGGATAAAAATCAAGAAATTATTGTCTACTGTTCAATAGGCGTACGTTCTGAAAACATTGGCGAAAAGCTTATGAAAGCGGGTTATACAAACGTAAAAAATCTTTATGGCGGTATATTCGAGTGGAAGAACAATGGTTTATCGGTATATGATTCCGAAGGAAACGAAACCGAAAAAGTGCATGCCTTTGATAAGCATTGGGGCAAGTTGCTGAAAAAGGGGGAGAAGGTTTATGAGTAAAAAAAATACAAATTCAAGCGCAAGCCTGCCCGCCGTAGGAGGGTTCAAAAAGAGGATCGGAACCGCTACTTGGGTTTTATTTCATGCTTGAATTGGTTAGCGGTATCGGTGGGGATAAGTAAAACATAAACAAAGAGGAAAAAGTCAAGAATGAATCAAAGATACATCGACTATGCTATTTATAATATATGGGCGAATAATAGGCTGATAGCTGATTTATTACGACTAGACGACCAACTTTTGAATCAGGAATTTATTGGCAGTTTTCCAACCATTAGTGCCACGATTTCACACATTTGGTTTGCAGAAACGGGTTGGCTTTCTCGCTTAAATGGAAATGGATGGGAAGTCTCGAACGTTATAAATTTCTCGGGAAACACCAGGCAACTGTTCAAGTCATGGCAAGAAACTTCCGAAAATTTTAAAAAATTCGTGGAACACGCGGATTTGGAAAAGAAAATAAAGTTTGAGCATAAAGGGGAATCATTTTCAATTCCCTCAAGAGAAATAATTCAAACTGTTTTTAATCACGGAAGCTATCACCGCGGGCAGGTCGTGCTGATGATGAGACAATCGGGAATCTCAGATATATCACAGACTGATTACATTGAATGGGTTCGAGAGAATGCAAGAGTAGTTGGTAGTCAAAAAATTATTTTTTTCTAAACATATAAACTTCTAAACCCACTTGTGCTGAGCTTGTCGAAATATAAGCTTTTTTTTGAATTTGGTATTTGTGTTTGAATTTGAATTTTTCCAACAAACTCCTAAACTTTTTTGAACTTGCGCTTGAACTTGAACTTTTTATGAGCATTATCCTCCCCAAAGAAAAACAAAAAGAAACCGCTACCGTGAACTACCATAACGTTACCTCTAAAAACCTGCTTCTTATCTTTACGCGCAACCCCCAACTGGGCAAGTGCAAAACGCGCCTTGCCGCTACGGTAGGCGACGAAACCGCACTGGACATCTATAAATTTTTGCTTGACCATACCGTTTCCATCACACAAGACCTAATTGCGGCCAAGCAAGTTTGGTATTCTGAAGAAATCTGGGAAGATGATATCTGGGACACTAGCTATTATAACAAAAAATTACAGCAAGGCAATGATTTGGGCATACGAATGGACAATGCCTTTCAAGAGGGTTTTGCATCGGGTTTTGAACGCATCATCGTTATAGGAAGTGATATGTACGACCTCGACCAAAATGATTTGGAAAATGCATTTTTGCAATTAAAGGAAAATGATTTTGTCATTGGCCCCGCAAAAGATGGCGGATACTACCTCTTGGGAATGAAAACCTTTAAACCCGAACTCTTTGAGCATAAAGATTGGGGCAACGAAACCGTTCTTAAAGACACCTTAAAAAACCTCAAAAACGAAAAACATCATATTCTGGAAGAGCGCAATGACGTAGATATTTATGAAGACATCAAGGATATCGATGCGTTCAGACCCTTCTTAAAAAAACTCTAGTGTTGTATTAAGTCTGTTGTGTCGGTTAAGTCGCCGTTATTTTTTGCCAGGTCAAGGCAAAAAATTATTGCATAGCCGTAGCTACGGAATTATTTTTTAACGCAGGACTGACGAAAAAGAACAAGGCTTGGGCCGGCTAAAACAGGCTTAATAAAAACACTCTAAAATGACACAAAAACAACTTGACGAATCAACCGCATATTTGCATAGCAAAGGGTTTGATAGCCCTGAAATCGGTATTGTTTTGGGTACCGGCCTTGGCAAATTGGCCGATGAGATAGAAAACCCTATCGAAGCGCACTACAACCATATTCCCTTTTTTCCGTTGGCTACGGTCGAATTCCATTCGGGCAAATTGATCTATGGGACGCTCGAAGGTAAAAAGACCGTAGTGATGCAAGGTCGTTTTCATCTGTACGAAGGATATGACTTTTTGGATATTACCTATCCAATTCGTGTAATGCATCAACTGGGCATTAAAAAGCTTTTTATTTCGAATGCGGCAGGTGCCATTAATCTAAACTTCAAAAAAGGTGATATGATGTTAATCGAAGACCATATCAACCTTCAGGGCGGTTCTCCTTTGGCCTTCAAGGGAGTAGGCCAATTTGGCGACCGTTTTACCGACATGGCAGAACCCTACAATGTAGAAATGCGGCAAAAATTGATCAACATTGCCAATAAAGAGTGTATTACGTTGCGCCAAGGTGTCTATGCCTCAGTGGTAGGCCCTCAGCTCGAAACCAAGGCAGAATATCGTATGTTAAAAATTATCGGTGCCGATGCCGTGGGTATGAGCACCGTACCCGAAGTCATTGTAGCCAATCATTTGCGCTTGCCTATCGTGGCGGTCTCCGTCTTGACCGATGAATGCGACCCCGATAACCTGAAACCCGTCAACATTCAAGAAATCATTGAAATCGCCGGAAATACCGAGCCGAAAATGGTCAGGTTGTTTAGAGAGCTCATCAAAACACTCTAATTACCTTATCGCTCCATAAAACGGTCTTTATTTCATTTTCACGGGACGTTTCAATTCTAGAAAACCATAGCTTCGTCAATGGCTCATCGAGAAACTGTTAAAAATTAAATCAATCGTAAGTTTTAAAACTAATGGCATACTAATTGCCAGAAACTGGTCAAAATAAATACGCTTATAATTTCAATGAAAAAAAATAGTCCCAAAATCAGTATTATCATTCCCGTTTTGAACGAGGAAACCTATATCGCCAAGCTGTTGCAATATGTTCAAGAGAGCAGTTCTGCCAAGAATATTCACGAAATTCTAGTCGTAGATGGTGGCAGTACTGACGATACGGCGGAAATAGCATCCGATTTTGGTGCAGTCGTCTTACAATCGAAACAGGGCCGCGCCAAACAAATGAACTATGGTGCCGAACGGGCCAAAGGGCAAATTTTTTATTTCCTTCACGCAGATACCTTTCCCCCTAAGAATTTTGATAAACACATCTTAAAAGCAGTTTTCAATAGAAACGAGGCAGGCTGTTTTCGCATGCAGTTCGATTCTAAAAGCAAGTTTCTGTCATTTTTTTCATGGTTTACCCGTATTAACCATAAACTCTGTCGTGGTGGTGATCAATCTCTTTTTGTTACAAAACGATTGTTCAGAAAGACCAAAGGATTCAATGAGCGGTATGTTATCTATGAGGATAGTGAATTTGCCGCCCGCTTGTACAAGCGAACAAATTTTAAGGTGCTGCCAAAACGAGTAATCACCTCGGCCAGAAAGTACGAACGAAACGGCACTTTCAAACTACAATATTATTTTGGGGTCATACACCTAAAAAATCTTTTAGGGGCCGGACCGGATACCCTTTACGAATATTATCGACGAAAAATAGCTTCCTGATTTATCATTATTGTTTTGCAAAATAATCGGAAAGTTCAAACTGATTTGGAGGGTAGGTTTTCGAGGTCTTTTCAATTTCAAGGATAGCGTCCAATCGAAACGCCCGCCAATCTTTTCGCAATCGGCAAAAGGCGACCATTATCCATAGATCTTGGGTAAAATATAATGCAAGGGGTTCGATATCGCGCTCTGAACGGTTTCCGTTTGCTCCGGAGTAAATAAGTGAAAGTACGATACGGTCTTTTATAGACTCTTCGATTAAAGATAACAGGTCTGTATTCATTCTATCATGTATATTTTCAACGTTTTTTAAAGGTTCTAAAACGAATTCAATTATAGAGTTTTGGTTTAGAGACTGTTTTTTTCTTTGAGTTCTTTGTGCAAATCTTGAGTGCCCTTGACTAATTTTTATAACTCTATTTATTTTTGTCCTTTAAACCGTATGGTCGAACTCTTGTAAAGATAAAAAAGGAGAAACCATTTTGTATCTTTAAAATAAAAATGCCCTACGATTTCTTTTTAGAACTACTCTACCCGCTCCCTTTACGGCATAAGAAAATGTTCGGGGTAGATTCGTATTATATTCATGAAAAAATTGTTTTTGCACTTCGAAAGAAAGATGAAAATACCTCGGACAATGGCATTTGGGTCGCTTCCAAAATAGAGAATCACCAGAAACTACACCACAAAATTAAAGGGCTGCGTGCCATTAAAACATATGGTATCAAAACATGGTTAGTCTTGCCCGAAGATTATGAGTACTTTGAAGAGCAAGCAAACGTCATCGCAGAATTGATAAAAACGGGAAGTGAACTGATCGGAAACATTCCCAAACCAAAAAAAAGATAACTTCACAAAAAACGACCGGTTTTGTCCTAAAACCAGTCGCCTTTTATTATTTGCAATTATACCTATAGTTACTTCTACCCAGCTTTTAAATCATTCCGTTGTTATGCGCCATTACCTCTGGAATTTGCTGTGAGACAGACCAGTGTTCACTTATAAATCCATTGTTCAATCTGTAAATATCGTAGAACACATAGGCTTCTTTATCTATAACACCTTTCGATTGTGCGACCACAAAATTTCCTTCACCAATAACTTTATGGACTTTTTGGATTCTAATATTTTGGTAATACTCCAAAAAACCATCCAGTCCGTTATGAACCTTTGGATTATGCTGAATTAAATTTGGGGCTACAAAATCTCCCAAAACATCAAACTTTCTATCGATCAAAACCTGCTTAGTAAAGTTGTCGACAATTTTTTTGTTATAAAGTGTGGCATCTTGGTTTTCTATTAGAACAGGCCCTTCTATTTCTGGATTCCCGTGTAGACGCATCTCCGATTTATCTTGAATTGCGTCCCAATGTTCGGCTATCAATCCATTTTCTATTCTAAAGACTTCGAGAACTATTTTCTGCTTTCCACCAAATTGTACACTTAAATGAACTACCACATGATCATTGTCAGCAATAATTCGCATAAATGGTTTAGGTGGTTTTTTTGGTTTTGGCATTCGTTTTAAAAATTCTATTGCCTCTAAAAAACCCTCTTTCCCGGTTTTTACATGCGGATTGTGTTGAATATAGTCGTTCGTCACAGTTTTTCTGGCATAGTCAAGGTCTTGTTCACCGATTACTTTTTTGTAAAAGTCCAATACTATCTGCTTATTTATATTTTGTTTCATTTTTATAATTGTTTTATTCACCTGTTTGCGAGGTACTAGAAAAGTACGCCAACAGATAAGCATATTGATTTCTAATTCAAATGCTTAATTACTGAAAAATAGTTCTTATTTATTCGAGAGTAGGCATAACTACCCTTACACTAGATTGTAGAATTATCTAATGCAATGTTTACCCAATGAACGAGGGTGTCTTTTGGCAAGACCTTGATACTATGTTAATACTTATAGACAGATTATAAAAGTAAAAAAATATTTTAGATTTTTATAGGATGAGGGATTTTTTGTCATGCCTTGCAAAACTGTCACTTAGCGTATCGGCCCAATCTCTCCGCTTTCGTAGTCTAATAAAACCCCTTCTGAAATCCATTTTGCCAAAGCCTGGCGATTATCGGAATCCAGAATACGACGCTGGTCTTTTTTATTGCGGATGTTTCCTATTTCAATAAAGGTCATGGCAGGGTGGGTCTTTTTGACCAAATACAAAGAAGTTCTATCTTCAAACGTGCCGGAATAGTATCGATTGGGCTGGTATTTTTTATAGTTTTTCTGGAAGGTCTTGTGGATACTCTCTGCCAATTTCTTACCGTTTTTACTCTTTTCATGATGGTAGAAGAACACATCGATATTTTGGCCCTTGCTGCGACTATCGACATGGGTAACAATCAAACGTTGATATTTGCCCCGGTTCTTTTTGTACAGTTCGTTTACGATTTCGACCCGCTGTTTTAAACGTGCGACCTGATTTAAAGGAATGACCTTGTTCGGATAGGCCACCTCATCGTGGTCGATTTCCAAAATACGGTCGTCACGTATGCCGTCATTTTCATCTCGAATAATAATGTACACCAAGGCACCATGGGAAATCAGTTCTTTGGCCAACCGCAAGGTAATATCATAAGCGTACTCGTCTTCGGCAATAGATTTACCGGCATATTTCGCCATGGCTCCCGGATCAGGGCCCCCGTGACCGGAAACCAAATAATAGACCGTATTCTTCAGCTGCTCGCTTTTTGTGAGTACCGTAGCATGGTCTTTTCCAAAAATTGCAAAGTCCTTTCCCTCTATTTTCTTGATTTCCGTAGTTTTCTTTTGAATAGTATCTACTACTGCGACCGTATCGAGCTTCATTGTAGGAATACGATATTTTCGCCCTGCGTATAGATGCACGCTGTCCCGAAGATTATCCACGTTCATGGCAATAAAATCCTCATAATGATCATAGGGGTTTACGCCCTGTTTTCTTAACAGGGATAGTATGCCATCCCCTTTTTGTGCCACAACAATCTGTAAAGAGTCTTGGGAAAATGAGGAAAAGGATAAGCCGATTACCAATAGAAGGAAACCCACTGTACGCTTATGAAAAGAAAAAATACACCTCATCCCAAAAACTCATTTCAAAAACAATGCCCAAATCCTACAATCTTATCCATCCTAAAAATCCTAGTACAAAATTAAAAAACCCTTCTTCAAATGAACAAGGGTCTTAAAAATTTAGTTAACGATTTATTCAACAATTGTATCGTCGGTAAATTATCACATGTTATTCCGGAGATTGTGCGTTACGATAGGCACTTGGAGAGCTGCCCACATGTCTTTTGAAATACTTCACAAAATAAGAGGCATCATCGAAACCGGTTTTGTAGGCTACTTCCCCCACTTGTAACGTCGTAAACTTTAAGAGCCGTTTTGCTTCTAAAATTACCCGCTCGGAAATCAATTTTGAAGTTGATTTATTCGCATGTGCTTTGGTAATCGTCGTCAACGTTCTTGCAGAAATGTTTAGCATATCGGCATAGTCTATTACAGATAATCCTTTTGCATAATTATACTCGACCAGTTCCTTTAATTTGTAGAATTGCAGTTCGTACTGGCTATTGATTTCAAGGTTTTTTTCAGTATTCCCTAGGTGGACGCGCTCGAAGTTGATAAGGAACGCTTTTAGCAAAAAGCGAATAATTTCCCCATGACCGAAACGATGTTTTTGGGTAAGTTCACCGGCAATCAAGGAAATATAGAAAGTACCGATTTTCGCGGTTTCCGAATCGATGGCATAACAAGGGTTCTGTTGTGAATTAAAGATATTGTACTTCAAGAAAATATCGACATCCGAATGCATAAAAAAGCTTTCATTAAAATGAATCAGCCAGCCATTGACCTCTAAATTGGCGTCGAAAGCATGTATCTGGTCTTTGGCAATAAACAGGATCGTGTTTTTACGAATATCAAAAGTTTGAAAATCTACGACATGTGTACCTCCCTCATCAAAGAACCAGATAATCTGGTAATAGCTATGTGAATGGGCTTTTGCGGCTTGCCCACCACTCTTCTTACGATACGCGTTCAAATCATAGAGTTCGAACTGTAATTTTTCAGGATGCGCTTTGTGAAGATGATATTGGGCTATTTTCGTATCTGGTTTCTTCATTGGCTTGACATTACCGATTTAGTCGGGTTTTCTTCCCAAGACTTTCTCGGCAGCATTGATTCCACTATAAATGGCACCATCCATATAACCCCCATATACCGGTGAAGTTTCTGCACCGGAGAATACCAGCTTACCATCTAAATAAGTTTTTCCAAAAAGGGGATTACCATAAGACGGACTCATATAAATCGACTTAATGGTCTCGCACGAAGTATTTCGGTCTTGCGACCAGTCCTTTTCTTCATAGGTAAGATAGTCCATACATGCTTCGCCCAAATATTTTGACAGATAATCCAATATCCGCTGTTTTCGTGCTTCGGCCGAAACATCTCGAAGCCCTTCGTTGACAAAGCCCATCAATGCAAAATGCTCATCCGTTACATCGGAATGGTCATATAATTCGGTAACCGCACCTACCTGCCCGATGACCATGCCTGAGAGGTTTTTATCCCTCCAAAACGGTTTTTTAAATGTCAGTCCCACTTTTATAGCATTACTCATCCACGTATGGGTTTTTTCCATCGCTTGGGTAAAGGCCTCCGGAAGTTCAGGAGAAAAATCAATTCGGGTAGCAATCCTCGGCGGAATGGTCACAATAATTTTTTCGGCTGAAAACAAGCCGTTATCAGTTTCTACAGTCAGTCCATTATCTGTTGAACTGATGGCGCCAACGACTGTTTCAGTTCTGATTTTATCAACAAACCTGTCCGTCAAAGCCTGTATCATAGCCACAGAACCTCCCGCTATACGATAGGCCGATGGCGCATTGGGGTCGTTCTCAAAATAATGCTCGGGTGCCATAGTACTGTAGACAAGAACGCTCCGGCCTTTACTGTATTGATGAAATTTTTTGATTCCCAGTTCATCGAGTAAATCCAAAACATTCTTATGATGGGCCTGAAACCAAGTCGCTCCCAAATCGATACTGTCGTTGGTCAAAATACGACCGCCGATACGATTTCTAGACTCTAGAATAACGAAATCATCCTCTCCTGATTTTTGTAAACGGTAAGCTGAAGTAAGTCCGGATAATCCGGCACCTACAATGATATATTTTGTGTGTTTACTTTTCATCAGAATTCGGAGTGAAAGTAGTGTTTTTCAAGTAAACAATCCGTTGAATTTATTGATATGTCAGTCTGATCGCAGTCGAAAACCATGCGTGTTCCTAGGCCCTTCGACTGCGCTCAATGTGACATTTCCAATGTTATTTAATTCCTACCGGCCATCACCCCTCCATCGGTATCCCAAATGGCACCGGTTACCCATGAAGCCTTATCCGATAAAAGAAAACAGATAACATCGGCCACATCTTGTGGTTTACCGTATCGCCCTATCGGATGAAAACCATGAAAGCCTTGCAAAGCTTCGTGCGCTTCCTCTTTTCCGCCGAAAACACTATCATACACAGGTGTTTCTACAACTGCGGGAGAAACGGCGTTTACACGGATTTTATGATCCGCCAGCTCCATAGCCAAGTGCTGGGTAAGCGAATGTAGACCCGCTTTTTGCATGGAATATGCAGAAGAAGGCGTTGCCTTGACCGCCTGTTTCGCCCACATAGAGCCTACATTTACAATCGCGCCACCGCCGTTTACAACCATTTTCTTGGCAGCCGTTTGCGTAATAAAAAAGAACCCCCGGTTTAAGTTCATGTACGAATCGTAGTCGGCGATGCTATGGTCTAAAAAAGGCTTGGGGCCGAAAATACCCGAGGCGTTTACCAAATAGTCCAGACTTTTCCAACCATTGATGGTATTGTTCAACGCGCTCATTGCGCTTGCGTTGGTAATATCGACCTTATGAACGGTCAAATTTCCGGAAGCGGTATTTTTAAAGGCTTCCAATTTATTGGCATTGGTGCCTACGACATGTACTTCCATACCTTCTCTTAAAAGGTTTTCGGCAGTCGCTTTCCCTATTCCACTACTACCTCCTATAACTAATGCTCTTTTGTTCATGATATGTTGTTTTTAAGATGTTTTATATTTGCTACAAAGGTATCTCGGCAATGAGCGGCATTGTAGCCAGAAAACGAAAATGAATGGTAATTTCAAGAAACTACTTTTCTAAAAACACAATCAATTTTCTCAAAAATGCCATTTGCCGGTCTATCTTTGAAATACCTTTGCAGCTATAATGAAATCGAAGAAAAGACAAATTGACCATATCGTTTATTCGGTTCTTGATTTGGATAGCGCCATTTCCGATTTTGAACGGAAATTAGGGGTAAGGCCAATTTTCGGAGGATACCATAAAACCTTCGGCACCAAAAATGCCCTGATCAATCTAGATAGGGGCATATATCTCGAACTCTTGGCAGCCGATGATAGCAATACTAAGGTTAAAAAACCAAGGTGGATGGGAATAGACTTACTTTCACAAAACCAAATCACCCGTTGGACCTTAAAATCGGAACAACTTGAAACGGACAGTGCCATTTTAAAAGCGCATGATCTGAAAATGGGAAGTATTTCAGGCGGAAGCAGAAATACCGCAAAAGGTTCTTTGTTGAAATGGGAATTGATTTTGCCCTTGCCGACTCCCGAGGTAGAAATCATGCCATTTATGGTCGATTGGAGCCAAAGCGAAACCCACCCGCATGACGAACTGCCCGATATGGGCTGTAAATTGGTCGAACTGTATGGTACGCATCCAGACCCCGACAAAATTGGGAAAACCTTAGAAAAAATGGGGTTGAAATTCCATATCGAAAAAGCGGAAAGAATTGTTTTAAGAGCTATACTACAATGCCCCGAAGGCAACATCGAAATTTAGATTGTTATGAAGAATGGAATTGGATTTTTATACTTAATGGCCATACTCATTATGGTCAGTTGTAAAACGGAAAAGAAAAAAGACGCTATCGACAACAGAGCGCATCACACATCGGAAGCAAACATAGCCTCGAAAGAAATGAGAAAGGCCGATACCTTGATAGCCGAAACCATCAAAGCACATGGCGGCGGACTTTACGAAACGGCATTTTACGGCTTCACTTTCCGAGATAAATACTTCACCTTTGAAAACAACGGCGGAAGCTATACTTACACCATGTCTCTGATAGAACATGGCGATAAGCTGCGATATACACTCAAAAACGGAAAGTTTACGCACACTAAAAATGGGGCGGTAACGGAACTATCGGCAAAAGATGTCGCCAAATATACCGAAGACGTAAACTCGGTAGTTTACTTCGCCACTTTACCCTATAAATTGAACGACAACGCGGTCAACAAATCTTATGGGGGCAACACTACAATCAAAGGACAAAACTATGATGTTATAGCTGTGGATTTTGACCAGAAAGGTGGTGGCATCGATTACGAAGATAAGTTTATGTACTGGATCAATAGCGAGACCAAGACTCTAGATTATTTGGCCTACAGTTACGAAACGAATGTTGGCGGGGTACGTTTTCGAAGTGCCTATAATCCCAGAACTATTGATGGAATACGGTTTCAAGATTATATCAACTACGAGGTCGCAAAGGGCACACCGTTAAAGGATATATCGGCACTATACGAAAAAGGCGAGCTGAAGGAACTCTCACGTATCGATACGGAAGACATCGTAAATTTGAAAAAATAACGCAAATACAAATGGCAGTTCTGGACGTCGTTAAAATGGGGAACCCGATATTGCGGGAAACATCGGAAATAATTGACGTTAAAGAAATCCCCTCCGAAGATTTTCAACAATTTATCGATAATCTAGTCGAAACAATGCGCACGGAAAACGGAGCGGGGATTGCAGCACCACAAGTCGGTATTTAGAAAAGGGTATTCGCCATGGAAATGAAGGACAACCCCAGATATCCCGAAAAGGAAACTTTTCCCTTATCCGTAGTCATCAACCCGGAAATCGAATTTTTATCCGAGGAAAAAACCGATAGCTGGGAAGGGTGCCTATCCATTCCCGGAATACGAGGGCAATTGAAACGCTATAAACACATAAAACTTAGAGGCTTAAACAGAAATGGTGAAAAATTCGAAACCGAACTGAACGGATTTGCTGCTATCGTGGCCCAACATGAACTTGACCATCTCAACGGTATTTTGCTAATTGACCGTATGGCCTCCATGGAAACCCTCACTTTTCAGGAAGAGTTTGAAACGTATTGGAAAGTGTAAAAAAATTCGTCCTGTCCGAATTTTTTAATCGATCAAAACACGATCTATGGTAGCTTTAAATTCCGTTGCATACTTGGTTTTTCCGCCCATTAATTGGGTGTAGCCGATAACGATGAGGTTATTGGTCGGGTCTATCCAAAATTTAGTAGCCGCGGCACCACCCCAACTATATTCCCCTGTATCCAACTTTACCGATCCGGAGAGCCCGTAACCCATTCCCGGTTCGTTCGCTACTTCAGGTGCGAATTGATCGGACATAATCATTTGCACGGCTTTTTCGGACAATATCCGTTTACCGTTCAATTCTCCTTTGTTAAGGAGCATTCTGCAAAATTTTTCATAATCGCCCAAGGTTGAAAATAGCCCTGCTCCACCTAATAGTAATTTTGGTGGTTCTGTAACATTGTAGGTAAGACCGTTTTCTGGTACTTTTATTTTGCCGTCTTGATCATGGGTATAGATTACGGCCACTCTATCTTTTTTTTCATTGGGTACATAAAATTCGGTGTCATCCATTTGCAAAGGTTCGAAGATTACCGATTTGAAATAGTCATCCAGTTTTTTACCAGAAATTACTTCCACGATATAACCTGCCACATCGATACCCAGACCATAGTTGTATTTTGTGCCAGGCTGAAATTTTAAGGGTACTGTGGCCAAATCTTTGGTCATTTCCCCAATGGTCCAGTCTTGCCCCATAAATTGCTTGGTTGCGTAAATGGAATCTGTATAACTCTTTTCCCAACCGTAGGGAATACCCGAAGTGTGGGTCAATAAATGCCGGATAGTCATTTCATTTTTTTGTGGCTCGGTACTATGTTTTCCATCCACTTCTTTGTACACTTGTGTTTGGGCAAATTCCGGAATGTATTTTGAAACCTTATCGTCAAGACTTAGTTTTCCTTGGTCATAGAGCGACATAATAGCCGTGGCGGTAATGGGCTTGGTCATGGAGAAAATGCGGTATAAGGAATTTTCTTGTGTTGGTTTGTTATTGGCAACATCGATTTTACCGTATTTATCGTCATAGATAACCTTACCGTCCTTAATTACTCTCATAAAGGTGCCCGGCAGCTTCCCTTCATCCACATGTTTATGTAATCTGTTGGTGGCGGCGGTCAGGGAATCGGCTGAAATATCAACCGATTCTGGTTTTACAACATTGGTGTTTGCCGATGTATTTATATTTGTCTTACAGGATGCGACCATTGCTACAATGGCCAATCCTAATAAAAGCTGGTTTAGGTATTTTTTCATGTTTTGTTATTTTTTGTTATTGAGCCCATTTAGACTTTTCTTTAACCTGTTTCGAAGTCTCGGAATCGGTTTCAACCAAAAGATCTAAATGAGCTAATTCTTTTAAAGTGTCCTTTCACTATTACTTTTGCCTTTCGCCGGTAACTTTGTATTGGGTATGTGTTGGGCCTGTCATACCGGTAAATGTGTCGCCCACGAATTTTAGGGTCGATTTGAATATTTCTCCTTGCGGTGTAACTTCAAAATTAACAGTATCGGCTTCTTTTATTTCTAGGGATTTCATAGTCCATGATTCACCTTCACTACTGATTACTTTCCCGGCCAGTTTGCCTTCTTCCTCGGCGAAGTTCAGTATTCCTGTCAAGGGGCCCTGGTCGGTTGAGACGGTATACTTCCAGTTTCCCATCAGTTCTTTTTCTTTAAGTTGTGCGGAAATCTGTGTTGAAAATCCTAAAATAAGACATACTAATACTACTTTTTTCATGATAATGTGATTTTAGTTTTTGAACTGATTAATATAATTTATGTTCTTGTTTCTATTAATTGTTACAAATTAAGCAACAATTAATAAACCAAGCTTTTTAAAACCCCTGCCATTCCAATATTGGATATTTCAAATCGATATGGAATTCATAGGGAAGCCGCTGGCAAAAATCGCCCAACAGCTTCATTTGCTTTTTGGGTAAATCGGATTCCACTTGAAAAACGATTTCTTTATCAAAACCCCCTTCAAACGAACTCTCTAAGAGCAGGGCGATTCTTTCCGTATCGGGATGGGAGAATTCATCTACAATTCTAATTGTTAAAGGTTCTTCGGATGAATACTGAAAATGTACCATATGAAGTGATTTAAACTTTTTTTGGATCGAAAGAAAGGGTTGCGGATATTTGTGTTGCGAAACATAAATAACTCCAAAACAACCCTTTATGTACAAAGTACTTGACAAAGATATGATAGAA
>Ga0115029_1000906_pt1 | contig 24472 bp, 23 predicted proteins | sample SidtaG_3_FD_87297 | JGI IMG/M metagenome (GOLD analysis project Ga0115029, IMG submission 87297) | Marine algal microbial communities from Sidmouth, United Kingdom - Sidmouth_Asex1 metaG | ecosystem: Host-associated > Algae > Red algae > Unclassified | place: Sidmouth, United Kingdom | collected... | reverse complement strand
ATGCGAATTTACCTAGGATTGTCCATTAGCGAGTACACGACTAAGGTTGTGTAATCGCTATAGGTGAAATGCTCCTCGTTAATCCCGAGTTCGACAATCATGTCCTCTAAATATTCCAAGAAATCTCTGAAACGTGAGTTAATACGGCTGGCTCCGGGCAGCACTTCCTCAACAAAATGACCACACCAATTTCTAATTACGCGAATTAGTGCATTAACATCGCCTCCGTGTGCACGAATGTCCTGCCCCGCAATATCAGAGATGTATTGCTGATAGGTGTACTGCTCGCTTGAGAGAATGAGACACTGCTTCTGACTCTGCACGTCCCCACCAAACCTTTTAGCACCGAGGAAGAGGCCTAGCTCAAGTGGCATGTTAAACCGCGGTAGGCCGGAATCTTCATCCGGATCGGTACGGGAGATGTCGTGAACGCCGAGATCACACTCTTCGATAATCCTACAAATCTTCTCAAGACGTACCTGACTTGAGTCATCTGTCTCAAGAGCAGTGCGAGCCAAGAATCCACAGTCATGTAGACAGAAAATGGTGGCGTAGAAAAGTGGCTGGTAGCGTTCATCAAATGGACAATTGACGAAAACCTCTCTTGATCGAGCGTCAGGACGCAGCGTCGCCATGCAAGAATTCCTTGATCCAAACGGAACCTAAGCGATTCAAGTTTATGGCCTTTGGAGGAGGCAGTAAGCCTTCGCGTCTTTTGGCCTTCACACGTTCACTGGCAGCAGTTATCTCTGCGCGTGTAAACCGTCCCTCTTGATATGAAGGAAGGATTTTTCGATACATTTTGGATGTTGATTGACGATTCATGCGCCACCCTAAAGTACGGGATTTTCTCTTGTTACTTAATCTTGAAGCCCTTAGCCCTTACTCTGCAGCCGCACTACCGGACAGATCATCTCTTCGAGAGAGATGCCACCATGCTGGAAGGTGTTCTTGTAGTAGTTGTGGTAGTGGTTGTAATTATTGGGATACAAGAAGTACTTGTCTTCCTTCGCGAAGATGTAGCTGGAACTCACGTTGGGGCGCGGCAAGCCAGCATCAATTGGCTTGCGTACTTCTAGAACGTCTCGCTTTTCATAGCTGAGGTTACGCCCGAGTTTGTACCGCAAGTTGGTCGTGGTATCACGATCACCAACGACCTTGCTCGGACTGTTGACGCGGATGGTACCGTGATCGGTGGTCACAAAGAGTTGCACATCTCGCTCTGCCCACTTCTTTAGTGCAGAGTATATGGGAGAGTGTAGAAACCAAGAGCGGGTAAGCGAGCGGTAAGCCGACTCATCACCAGCGAGTTCTTTCAGGACCTCCATTTCGGTACGCGCATGGCTGAGCATGTCGATGAAGTTGTAGACGACTACACTAAGGTCGTTGTTGAGCAGGTCGAGCGCTTTTTCCTCGAACTCCCGGGCCTTCGCGATTTGCGTGATCTTGGTGTAGGAGTGCTTGACAGGCTTGCGCAAAACTCGCTTGAGTTGCTCGGTAAAGAAGAAGCTTTCCTGGTTGTTTTTGCCTCCTTTATCGTTGTCGTTAAGCCACTTGTTTGGGTAAGTACGCTGAATTTGCGCCGGCATCATGCCAGCGAAAATCGCATTGCGAGAGTACTGTGTACTGGTAGGTAGTATGGAATAAAAGTGGTCTTCGTCCTCGATGGTGTACAGCTCGCTCAGGATAGGCTGAAGGATGCGCCACTGATCGTAGCGGAGATTGTCGAAGAGTACGATTACACTCGGCCGCTCGTCGGAAAGATGCGGCAGCACCTTTTCGCGAAGCAGTTCGTGACTAAAGGTGGGGCGTCCCTCACCTGCGGGGGCATCCATCCAGTCGAGGTAGTTGTCGACTACGAATTTTGAGAACTCGCCGTTGGCCTCCTGCTTTTGCATGGCGAGGATATCAGCCATGCCCTCAGCGCGGCTGGAGTCGAGGCGGAGTTCCCATTCTATAATTCGCTTGTAGACGCTTACCCACTCACGATGGTCGAGCCCAGAGTTGATCTCCATGAGCAGCTCCCGAAACTGTCGCTGATACTGACTAGCTGTGGCCGATCGAACCAGTTCGCGACCTTCCGTGAGCTTTTTAAGCGTAAGTAAGATCTGGGTAGGCTTGACGGGCTTGATCAGGTAATCGGCGATTTGCCCACCGATAGCCTCCTCCATGATATTTTCCTCTTCACTCTTGGTGATCATCACCACGGGCACATCAGGGCGGGCTGCTTTGATGTCGGGCAGAATATCGAGGCCCGACTTTCCTGGCATATTCTCGTCGAGAAACACAATGTCGAAATCGCTGTGCTCCTGTGCTTCCTCCAGTGCATCGTGGGCGTTGGTGACGGTAGTAACCTGATGGCCTTTCTTCTCGAGAAAGAGAAGTTGAGGCTTGAGAAGGTCAATTTCGTCGTCGGCCCAGAGAATGCGGAGATTGGACATAGCGTAAGGATTTCTTGCTGGAGGGTTTAAGTGGGGCAGAGTGACTGGTTAAGGAGGGCTTAGCCTTTCGGCAAAACACCAGGTCACCAAGTGGTGTGCTAACGCCTTGGCGTACGGCTGCGGTATGAGTCGCACCTCGGCAATTGACCTATCCCGCCTTGAAGGCGTTGCTAGTTTTGGCGAAAGCCTTCAACTCCCAATCTGCCGGGCCACTTCAATCTGACTGCTACGCCCATGCCAGAGCATCCCCACAAAATTGTGAACGATCCGGTTTACGGATTTATAGCAGTGCCGCGTGGCATAGTGCTCGAAATAGTAGACCATCCTTGGATGCAGCGGCTGAGGCGCATCAAGCAACTGTCGCTTACCCACTACGTCTATCCTGGGGCTCAACACACTCGTTTTCAGCATGCGCTTGGAGCATTGCACTTAATGACCGAAGCCCTGGACTCTCTCCGGACCAAAGGCATCGCGATTACACAGGAAGAGTTTGAGGGCGCGCAGTTGGCGATTTTACTGCACGACATTGGCCACGGTCCGTTTAGTCATACGCTGGAGGGTGATATCATCGATGCCCACCACGAGACGCTGACGCTATGTTTTATGCGTGCCTTGAACCGCGAGTTTGAGGGGCGACTAGCGACTGCTATTGAAATATTCACCGGCGACCACCCCAAGCCGTTCTTACATCAACTCGTGAGTGGGCAATTGGACATTGATCGCCTAGACTACCTGAATCGAGATTCCTATTTCACGGGCGTGAGTGAGGGTGTGATTGGCTCGGAGCGCATCATTAAGATGATGCACGTTGTAGACGGCCGGTTAGTTGTAGAGGAGAAGGGCATCTACTCCATTGAAAAGTTCCTCATTGCCCGTCGGCTCATGTATTGGCAGGTGTACCTACACAAGACGGTGTTGGCGGCTGAGTTGATGTTAAAAGAGGCGTTGAGACGGTTGGCGGAGGTGCTGAGGGCAGGCGCCCCCATAAATGGTGTAAGTGAAAACCTAGAGTTTTTCCTCATTCGGAATGTGGAAAGCTGCCATTTTGAAGACCCCCAAGCGGGGGTGTTGAGGCGATTTGCCGAGCTAGATGACACCGATATCCTCTCTGCCCTAAAAGGGGGAGCGAACAACACCGACCGCTTACTCCGTTACCTTTGTAGCAACCTCTTGAACCGCAATCTTTTCAGGCTTGTATTCTCGGATACACCAATTCCTGCTGAGCAGTTAGTGACCTATCGAGAACGGGCGCGTCTACAATTCGACATCGATCATGAACAAGCAAGACACCTAGTCATCGTAGGCAAAGAGAGCAACAGTGCGTACGTCGCGTCTAAAAACGAGATCGATGTGCTGTATAAGGACGGTAGCGTGAAACCTTTATCAAGAAGTGTGGATTTCGGTGTGGAAGCCCGCCGAGTCGTTAAAAGTTTCCTCGCTGGTCCTATTGAAATCATCCGTCATCAACAACCCTTTAGTACGTTTGCCTAAGCTTGCATTGACGACAGTCGTTTGTATTGTACATTACTGATGTAGGCTGAGCACATCGAACTGAAACCACCATTAACTAATCTTTCGAAAACTTCGACCAATGAGGAAATTATCCCTTACACTTTCGGCCCTCGGTTTAGCACTGTTTGCCACGGCACAAATGCCTGGTGACATGCCACCGAACGCCGAGCCCGGAAAATGCTATGCTAAATGTTTGATCGCCGATGAGTACGAGACCGTAACTCAGGAGATTGAAACACGTCCAGCAAGCGTACGCCAAGAATCGGTACCCGCTGAGTACGAGACCGTAACTGAGCAAGTGCTCAAGCAAGCTGAAGCAACCCGCCTCATCGCGATGCCAGCCGAGTACGAGACCGTAACCGAGCAGGTTATGATCAAGGAGGCTTCTACCCGCCTCATCGCTGTACCTGCCGAGTACGAAACCGTAACTGAGCAGTATGTAGCCGAGCCAGAGAGCAGCCGTGTGGTTGTTCGTGAGCCACGTTACGAAACTCAAACCGAGCAGATCGAAACAGCTCCTGCATCTACCAAGTGGGTAAAGCGTAAAGCTGATCGTAACTGCCTCAGCGCCGACCCTAACGATTGCCTCGTATGGTGCCTCGTAGAGACACCAGCTCAGTACCGTACTGTAAGCCGCCGCATCAACGTCGGTTGCGACGGTGGAGACGGCACGCCCAACAGTAACTGCGTTACTACCGAAGGCATTCCTTCAAAAATGGGATCACGCACCAGCCGAGTAGTACGCACTCCTGCAACTACACGCACCGAGGAAATTCCCGCAGAGTACAGCACCATCACCAAGCGCGTTATCAAGACGCCAGCCACTACTCGTGAGGAAGTAATTCCTGCCGAGTTCAAGACGGTAACTCGTCGTGTGCTTCGTACACCAGCTACCACCACCACTGAGGTGATCCCAGCTGAGTACCAGACGGTAACCCGTCGCGTGGTTAAGACTCCTGCGTCTACCCGCAGCATCGACGTACCTGCAGAGTTCACTACTGTAACTAAGCGTCAGCTTATCCGCAAGGGTGGCTTTACCGAGTGGCGTGAGATCGTTTGCGGAAGCGACGTGACTACCCAAATGGTACGCGACGTACAGAACGCACTTCGCACTCGCGGCTTCGATCCAGGTCCAGCCGACAATGTAATGGGCGCCAAGACCAAGGCTGCTCTCGTGAAGTTCCAGCGTGAGAACAACCTACCTGTAGGCCAGCTCGACTTCGAGACGCTTCGTGCGCTCGGCGTTGACTACTAAGCCACACTTGCCCACCTAGGGCATCAGCTTTAATTGAAAGCCTCGTCAACCTTACGGTTGGCGGGGCTTTCATGCGTCATAGGTGCCGGCGATGCGCTTACTGGTGACATGCACCCTAAGTCGCCTTGAGAATTCAGCACAGCACCCTGGACGAATATTCAACTAAAGTGTTCACGTGGCTTACCCAGATCGTGTATGTCTCGAAAGGAGCTGTTCCTGTTGTTCGTGCTAGCGGCGCTTCAATTTTGCCACATCGTCGACTTCATGATCGTGATGCCGCTGGGAGAGAAGTTTATGGCAGACTTCGACATTGGACCTACCGAATTTTCATGGCTTGTCAGTGCATACGCGGGCGCGGCATTTGTAGCAAGCTTGGCGAGTGCGGGCTTCGTCGATCGCTTTGATAGACGCTGGGTACTGCTCGCTGCGCACACAGGATTCACTGTCGGTACGCTAGCATGTGGACTTGTCGACGGTTTCGGGCCCTTGCTGCTCGTTCGCGGACTTACGGGCGCATTTGGTGGGCTAGTAGCCACGCAAGTTCTAGCAATCGTAGGCGATTACTTTGCATTTGATCGGCGCGGGCGCGCCATGGGCATCATCATGACAGCGTTCAGTGTGGCTTCTGTAGTTGGGGTACCAGCAGGCATCAACCTTGCCGCTTGGCAAGGTTGGCGCGCACCCTTCCTCGTGGTGGGAGGCATTGCCGTAATCTTCGGTATCGCGGCGTACTTCTTAGTTCCATCGATGAGGGGACACATCGCTAATGGAGACGATCGTCCTAGCGTGGGGGCGCTGTTTGCTAGCGTGGGCCGCAATCCCAACCAAATGCTTGCGCTGGCTTTCACGATCGTGCTTATGCTGGGGCATTTTACCGTGATTCCATTCATTGCACCCTACATGCAACTCAATCTCGGATTGGGTGATGGCCCAGTGAGCCTCATCTACATGATCGGGGGAGCGTTAACGGTGGTGAGCCTGCCCATTATCGGGAAGCTGGTTGATCGCTATGGGCCCCAAGCAGTGTTTACGGGTGGCAGCATAGCGACCATTGCCGTTATACTGGCTACTACAAATTTGCCTCCTGGCTTGGCACTAGGGCTGGTGCTCACGGTGACCAGCTTTTTCTTTGTGGCCTCGGGAGGCAGGACGGTGCCTGCTTTGACGTTGGTAACGAGTGTCGTTAGGCCGGAAAACCGTGGAGGCTTCATGAGCCTACGCGCTAGTTTTAATCAAGCCGGTATGGGGGCAGCTAGTTTTGTAGCTGGACAAATAATCACTGAAGGTTCTGCAGGAGAGCTGTTGCATTACAACATTGTGGGGTGGGTAGCAACCGCTATGTCGATCTTGGCAGTCGTCCTTGCATGGCGACTCCGCGCGGTTGCTTAATTTTCGCTCAAATGAGCGGCTTGCCAAACTGCCCGGCCGAGTTCCCTTAAAAATGGGAAGCCCACCTCGTCGTACTCGTAGATGCCGTCGTTGAAGATTTGATTGGCATTTACCAAGAGGGTTGCAGCGAGTAAATATCGCCTGTTGGTAGCCTCATCCTCGAAGATGGCAACATCGGTCAGGGTGCCGTAGGCATCGCCAACCTTATTATAAATCTTAGGTCCACCAATTTCCCAAGCACCTTCGCCTCCATAGTAGAGAAAGTTGACGTATCCGTCCGGTTTGTCGTGATGCAATGGATTATCACTTTCAGCGGGGCGGGTGCTCAGCGCTTCTACGAGTGCGTTCCGATCCTTTTCGAGCATTCTAAATCGCTGGATTGAGTCGAGCGTACTTGGTTGTACTACAGCCTGTAACACATCCGCCAGATCTTCTAGGGAAATGAAGTTTTTGCGTGAGAAGTCGAACGGCTCGTGGATCACGGTTGCAGTGGAGTCATCGTAGCCACCAAGGCCTTTCTGCTCTCCATATTTTCGCACAGCATACGGAGTAGTCGCCTTAGCCGCACCTCGGTAGTACACGGTGTCGTGTTTTCCCGGAAGGGCAGATCTAAACGCAACAGGATTTAACTGCGTGTTGTCCTCGGGCTTAAACGCTGAGTTGCCTACCCGGTGAATGATGCGGGTTTTCCAACCATGAGCTTGCAGCGCACGATTGATGTAATTCGGGCCCAACCACTCATACATTCTGTTATAGGCTTCATTGCTCGATACTATGGCGATGTCGCGTACATGGCCAGTGATAGTGGCCGGCGTTTTGGGTAGACCGATGCGTTGTGTCGAAGGAGTTTGTGGTGGCTGGCTGGCACCAACCTCCATGGGAGAGTCTGTGGTTAGGCCGAGAATGCCCAGCTGAGCAATCTGCTCGAGTGCGAGGGCGGCAACGGGCAACTTAACGGTGCTGGCAGGATAGAAATATTTACTCGGGTCGACGTTATAGCGCTGTGTTGTGCCGCTGTCGGGGCCAGTTAGGGGTCGGTAAACTACCTGGAGTTCGAAGGCGTCTGGCTGCTGGGCGATGTGATTTTGGTAGGTGGGCAGGTGCTGAACGAGGGAATCGAGCGCGAAGGGGTGCTGGGCCGAAGCGCCAAGGGTTGCAAGGGCTAATGTGGCGAGTAGGAGGGGGAAGCGCATGTAGGATTCCTAGGGTTCTGAGTCAAGCCTCGAAGTTCTGGTGCAAAGTATTAGCGCTGTCCTCGTACTTTAGGTGATCGGCTGAACTGGAGGTGCTTGACTGCCTTCGGCAGGGTTTGACCCCGCTGGGGTCGGGGGTTTGGGTCACTCATTCAGTCCGCGCTTGAAGTAGTCTTCATTCAGTTCTATGCGTTACTCTTCTAAGAGGGCGCGTAGCTCGTCGCGGTAAGATTGCTTGAATACGAGCTGGATATCTTTTAACTTACTGAGAAGTTCATGCCGGCAGACCCTGAGCCCAACGCACCCCGCTCCCAATCCCCACGGGTTTTGCCGGAAGGCCACTTGAAAGAAATTCGACACCTGCTCCGGGGTCGTTTGCAACGAGAAGCGCTCCGTCCAAATCGATGAAATCCGCCACGGGGGAGAAGTGTCGTAGTACGCCGATCGAGAAGCTCGACTCGATCATGCAGCCAAACATGACGCCCAAGCCAAGGCTCCTTGCCTGCTCCACCATGCGCAAAGCAGCGGTTGGTCCTCCACATTTGCTAAGCTTGATGTTGATGGCATCGTAGGCCTCTGCACAACGTGCCACGTCGGCCTCGACTTGACAGTCTTCATCCGCTATGAGCGGGGGGTGACCTTTCGAAAGACTCGCTCGCAATCGTGCAGTTTCGGTGTAGGCGCCTCTAGCCATGGGTTGCTCGATGAAGGCGACGTTGAGTTTGCCGAGGCGAGCGACTTTGTCGACTGCCTCGCTAAATTCCCATCCTGCATTGGCATCTACACAGAGCCGAGTGTCGGCCGATAACGCTTTGCGCAACAGTTCGATAGTCTCGAGATCGTACTGTCCGCCCAACTTGACTTTATAGCTGGGCCAAGGGTTTGCTTGGGCTTGCGCCAAAACAGCTTCCGGCGAGTCAATACTCAGGGTGTAATTCGATACAGGAATAGAGTGCTGCGCCCAGCTGTAGCCCCAATATTCATAGAGAGGCTTGCCAGTACGGCGGGCGGCGAGGTCATGCGCTGCCATGTCGAGCGCACTCAGGGCAAAGGGGTTAGCGTGCTCACCCTGCCAGTCGTTTAGCCCTAGTATTTGCGCGTGCAATTGGGTGGGTTTATCTGGGTCAGCTTTCGCCAAAACTGCCTGTAGCGCCGCAAGCCTTCGACTTACCTCATCGGGGTGCGCCTGCGTGTAATACTGATTGTCTGATACCTCCCCGTAGCCCGTGGTCCCGTTGCCGTCATGAAGTTCGACTATGGTCGTTTTGCGAACAGTAGTGCTGTTGCGCGCAATGGTAAATGCTGTGCGGAGGCGCAGGGAGTGACGATGGAGGCTGATGTGCATTATCTTGGTAACATTGAAGTATGCCCCTAAAGATCGACCACGTTGCCATTTGGGTCACGGACCTAGCAGGCGCCAAGCGTTTTTACGAAACCTACTTCGGACTGCAAGCAGGCGAGCGATACCACAATCCTACGAAAGGCTTTATCAGCTACTTCCTTTCCGACCCAGCGAATCCTGCTGAAGCACGCCTCGAACTGATGAGCCGAGTAAAGATTAGCAACATAGAAGCCAAGCGAACTTTCGACGCTGGCTGGAACCATGTAGCTTTTCGTCTTGGCTCTGAGAGCGCCGTAGATGCTCTCACCGACCGTTTGCGCAGCGACGGCTACACCATCGCAGACGGCCCTCGCTGGACGGGTGATGGATACTACGAGTCTGTTGTCCTCGATCCTGAAGGCAATCGGATTGAATTAGTTAAGTGATTATCGCGAAAATTGTTAATGCAAGGCTTGCACACTATCGCGACAAGAAGTCCTCGCGAAATTCTTCGAGTTCTTCAAGTTCGCGGGTTACAAATCTTTTGAACAGACGCTCCCCAACCTGGCGATTCAAGGCTGATATTCCAACATCGATGAGCCGCAGGCCTTTCGCGGTTAAGAAGATGTTGTCGTAGCGCAAGCCTGGCATGTCGCTAGGGCGCCGTAAATCTCGGTGCACAAAGCCTGCTTTGTGTAAGCCTTTCAGATCATCCTCGAACACATCGAGCCACAGCAATCGGCGCTCTTGTTCGTAGGCTCGAAAATCCATTGGATATAGTCGCTCCATGACGAGCATGTCTGCGTCGAGTTCGTCACTAACATCAAGCCGATGGAACTTGACCACTAGACTATTCACCTCATTGGCATAGCGCATCTTTTCCGCCTCAGAACCAATGTCAGAGCGGGTATCACCTTGAAAGAGTTTGCCTACCTCTGTTTCCGAGAGCGCTACGACGGTGTTGTTGGCACCAGAGGAAAGGGTCTTAGGGTAGCGCTTAGCCATGTTCTATCGTAAGGTAGTTGTCTTCAGCGCTACGTACATCACCGCTATTAATAAACTCAGCCCTTCGTAAATGCTACCACGCCTTCGTTACTCCGCTCAGCATCATAACTGTACCCGAGCACGTCGAGATCTTTGAAGCCCTCGAGGTTCGTGATATTCTCGCGCACCACCAGGGCGGCTAGCCTGCCACGCGCCATCTTGGCGTTGTATGTAATGAACTTCAGCTTACCGTCGCGGCGCTCACGGAAATCAGCCTCTATAACCGGCGCGCCAAGTGCGTCTGTATTCAGGCTGCCCATATACTCTTTACTCGCGGCGTTAAGGATAAAGTTGGTTCCGGTGCGCTCGACGTCTTCGCGCAATAGTGTCGTGATGCGGTCGCCCCAAAACTTGTAGAGGTTCTTCTTACGGCCAACTTTCAATGCGGTGCCCATTTCCAACCGGTAGGGTTGGATGAGATCCAGTGGACGAAGCAGACCATACATGCCAGACAGAATGCGGATTCGGTCTTGCGCGTCGCTCAGTTCGGCCGGTGAAAAATCATCGACATCTAGTCCGCGGTACACATCACCTCGAAAAGCCAACAGGGCAGGTTTTGCGGAAGCGAGATTCTCCGACGTATCAAAAGTCTGAAAACGCTCAGCATTCTGCTGCGCGAGGCTTTCGCTAATCGACATTAGTTCGCGCAGCTTCTTTGGAGACTTCTTGCGAAGTACAGCTGCCAACTCAGCCGTCTGCTCCAGCATACGAGGCTGCGATACCGAAGCTATGTCTACAGGCGAAAAGTCGAGGGTTTTGGCGGGAGAGAGTAGAACGATCATACGCGGGTGTAAACAAGTGATTTTGGCTGAGGTTATCAAGTAGTGATGACTTGCCTCGCTAGGGCTCGTCAATCATATTGTGAGCTAGACATTGCTTCGCTCGCCTAACAATGGTGATAGCCAGCTTCGCGGCTAACTTGTGATACCCGTGTTGCGGCCGTCACAATGCGAGTCTAGGGAGTCACAACTTGATGCCAGCGTAGCGAGGCGTTATCACAAAGCGAGCGTAGCGAGTCACAACCCCTCCCGCTCCACGGCGTTACTTCACTCCATCGCGCCGCCACTCCGGGCGCCGCACGACCACAACATCCCCGCAACACATGTTCGACGCGAACGAATTTCAGAAATACGCGACCAAGCACCTCGGCATGAACTCCATGCACCTCGAGAAGTACGCTCAGGCTGCTGGGCGCAATGCCGCCGTTCAGGCCCCCAACATCAATGGCTTTACCCCCAATGTGATCGAGGAGCGCTCGATGAACATCGTTGGTCTCGACGTTTTCTCGCGTCTCATGATGGATCGCATCATCTTCATGGGTGTACCCGTCACCGATTACGTCGCCAACGTGGTGCAGGCCCAAATGCTGTTTCTCGAGAGCGCCGACCCGAGTCGCGACATTCAAATGTTTATCAACTCTCCGGGCGGTTCGGTGATTGCCGGACTTGGTATGTACGATACCATGCAGTACGTCAAGCCCGATGTCGCTACCATTTGTACGAGTCTTGCCGCTTCGATGGGCTCGGTCTTGCTTGCTGCGGGCACCAAAGGCAAGCGCTCTATCCTGCCTAATGCATACGTAATGATCCACCAACCCTCGGGTGGGATGCAAGGGCAGTTCTCCGACATGGAGATCAATTACAAGCTGATCAAGCAACTACGCCAGCGGCTCTATCAAATCCTTGCCGACCATACCGGACAGAGTTGGGAGACTATCGAGAAGGATAGCGACCGCGACAACTGGAAGACTGCTGAGGAAGCCAAGGCGTACGGCCTCGTCGACGAAGTGCTCGCCCGCAAGGTCGAAGAAGAGGACGCAGAATAAGTTGCCGGTAGTGCTACAGACCTCGGGTTGTGGCACTAGCTTTGCGAAGTATTTTTAATACATCCCATGCGCAAAAGCCGACAAGACGTTCGTTGTTCTTTTTGTGGCCGCGACAAGACCGAGGCGCTCATTCTGATCGCCGGTCTCAACGGCCACATCTGTGAGGTTTGTACCGACCAGGCCAATGAGATCGTCGAGGAAGAGCTCCTGGGAGAAGGCGTGGATTCAGGTTTAGAACCCACCATTGGGGCTTCTAAGCCGTTAGAGCCACTACCTACGAACATCCGTCCGCGAGACCTAAAGCAGCACCTCGACAAGTACGTGATTGGGCAGACGGAGGCCAAGAAATCGATCGCAGTAGCCGTCTACAATCACTACAAGCGCCTTACTCATAAAGGCGCCACCGGCGATGTAGAACTCGAGAAGTCAAACCTGCTCTTTGTTGGGCGTACAGGTACCGGTAAGACGCTGATTGCACGCACGATCGCGAAGTACCTCAACGTACCCTTCGCGATTGTAGATGCTACCGTGTTTACACAGGCAGGGTATGTCGGAGAAGACGTTGAGTCCATTTTATCGCGGCTTCTCCAAGCCTGTGAATTCGACGTCGCGGCTGCTGAGCGTGGTATCGTCTACATCGATGAGATCGATAAAATTGCCCGTAAAGGGTCTAACCCGTCCATTACGCGCGACGTCTCGGGCGAGGGCGTACAGCAGGGCTTGCTGAAAGTGCTCGAGGGGACTGAGGTCAATGTGCCTCCTCACGGTGGGCGCAAGCACCCAGAAGGCAAGCTTATTAAGGTCAATACCGAGAATATCCTCTTCATCTGTGGAGGTGCCTTCGACGGTATCGAGCAGCACATCGGCAAGCGTCTCAACCAGCAAGTCATTGGATTTAACAATGGTCAAAAGGAGCAGGTAGATCGCAGTAATCTCCTTCAATACATCCAGCACCAAGACGTCAAAAGCTTTGGGCTCATCCCTGAGTTGATCGGCCGGATGCCGGTACTTACCTACCTCCATCCGCTCGATGTTAAATCCTTGAAGGCGATTTTGACACGACCGCGCAACGCCCTACTCAAGCAGTACAACAAGCTATTCGAACTAGAGGGAATTCGACTCCATGTCACTGATGAGGCGCTCAGCTATATCGCCGAGCGCGCGCTGGAGTACGAACTAGGGGCACGTGGACTCCGCAGTTTGTGTGAGGCTATTCTTTCCGATGCGATGTACGAGTTGCCGAGTGAGGAAGGCATCACGGACTTTACGGTCGATATCGATTACGCGAAGCGGAAGGTGACCAAGAGTAAGATCTCCTACTTGCGGATGGCGGCGTAGCCCCTAGTTTGTGGGCATGTCGGACCCATTACGCTACCCACTCGGCACCTTGGCCGAGGCATTAGCCAAGCCCCAATCCTTTGAGCAGTCGCGTAGCGACATCGCGGCCTTTCCCAGCCTTATCCGCCAGCGCGTACAGGGGCTTACGCCAAAACAGCTTAGAGCTCAGTACCGGCCAGACTCTTGGAACATCCGGCAGCTCGTACATCACTGCGCTGATAGCCACGCACATGCCCTGCTGCGTATCAAACGGGCGCTAGTTGAGACTCCACCTGTCAGCATTTACGGCTATGACGAAGCGGCAACTGCTACGCTTGCTGACTACACCCTGCCCGTCGAACCGTCCTTACTGCAGCTTGAAGGACTGCACGAGCGTTTGGCAGCGCTGTTAGCGGCGCTAACCTCGGCCCAGCGTGAAGCAGGGTATTTTCATCATGAGCAAAAGCGCACGTTCAGTGTGATCGATGCAGCTACCACATATGCTTGGCACGGCAGGCACCATTTGGCGCATATTGATTTGGCGTTGAGTGAGGCTTGAGCCATACTGGGAAAAACGGTAAGGGGCCGTGCAAGCAACCACTATCATTCATCCATGCCTTTGAGGAAAGACGTGTAAAGCTTGGAGTCAATACGGTACCCTGCTTTGATAGCTTGATCGCCCAGTGGTTTTACTGCTTCAATAAGGCCTAGCCCTTTAGCAGCTTTAAGAACACCAAGTAGCCCTGTAAGTGGTATGCCAAGTCGCTGTGCGGCGTCGCGACCTAACTTCTCGTCTATCAAAAGAAGGTCTGCGTTCCGTGAGTAGGCAATTGCAATTGCCTCTCGTTCTCCTTGGTCAAGTTCGCTGATCCCTAAATCTTCGGACAAAGCCTGCTTTAGCTCGGCGTTGGCTATTTTAACCCAATCCGTATCTATTAGGAGAGACGGTTTGCCGGGTCGAGGAGCTAGTTCGTGCGCGACCGCCTTAGGTATACAAATTGAGCCGTAAAGCTCTCTAAGCAGGTAAAGCTTGCCGATATGCTTTAAATAGATGAGGATACTAGTGTCACTAACAACTATCACCCCTTAGCCTCTCTATGCTCTCTCGCTAACTTTAAAGCAGTTTCTGCACCCTTAAGCTCTTGTTCTAGCCAAGCTTTGTCCCTCACATACTCGACCCCACTCACTTTCATCAAATGAAGGGTCTGCACTACATCAAGCTCCAAGAAAGCAGCAAGCTGTTTTAGCGTAAGCTGCCCATCGCGATAGGCTACTAGTCCTAATTCCGTACGCCAAGCAAGTACATCCTGGATGCCTTCTGGAGGATATTCTGCTATGCGAGTCACCTTCACAAGTTACGACATTTGGCCTCATGCGGTATTTCCTACGGCTCGCTTATAAAGGGACCAACTATCACGGCTGGCAGCGGCAGCCGCACAGCACGAGCGTACAGCAAACTATAGAGGAAGCGCTCGGCACAATCATTAATCGCCCCATCGGCATACTTGGATGTGGGCGCACCGACACCGGCGTACATGCCAGTGATTACGTCGCGCACGTAGATATGGAGGAAAAGCTGCCTGATAATCTCTTGCGGCGACTCAACCGCATGCTACCCGATGACATCGCGGTTTTCAGTATTACCGCAGCAGGTCTGTCAATTGCTAGACCTGGAGAAGCGGCGCATGCGCGCTTCGATGCCACTCAGCGAGCATATCGGTACGACATCATAGCCCAAAAAGACCCCTTTCGGCAAAACACCGCCTGGCACTACCACGGCTTCGCCGACCTTAACGTAAGCGCTATGCAGGCAGCTGCGACAGCTTTACTCGAATACGCCGAATTTGCACCGTTCTGTAAAACAAAGTCCGACGCCAAAACAATGCGCTGTGATGTGAGGCGAGCAGAATGGATTGCACTGCCAGCTTGGCCAAATGCGTCGACTCTACACTTTCACATCGCAGCCGATCGCTTTCTGCGAGGCATGGTCCGCCTTATCGTCGGAGCGTGCGTGCAAGTAGGCTTGGGACAGCTCGAAGTCGCCGATATACATCATGCTCTACAAAAGCAGCAGCCTCTTATAAAGCCATTGAGCGTACCACCGGACGGACTTTTTCTTGCTGAAGTACGCTACCCAACGGGATAGACTACTCTTTACTGAGGCTAAGGAGAGAGAAATGTTGTGGACATGTTATAGGCACCCTGATCCATAGCTTCCAAGGCATACTTGTCTGCGCTGATGTCTTTGTGACGAACACTTTGACGTACTTTCGCGCTCGTTTTGGCGGAAGCTGTCGGGAACAACCTCGGCTGCAGCCAACTTTTAAGCGTCGCTAATCGAGAGGGACGCCAGGGCCAGTTCAGCTCCTGAGAGATGGGGCACGTCGCTGTGAAGCGAGCGTTGGGACATCCGTTATCCGAGAGGTGCAGATGATGTCGTGGGAATAGCAGGTTTTGGTGGATCGAGCGCAGAGCGATTTTGATTCACCGCTTGATCGGCCTAACCGATCAGGCAATACACCTGTCCCATGGCTAAGAAAATTGCCGAACTCACCCCCGAAGAACTTAAAGCCAAGCGTAGCGCGTCTGCAAAGAAGGCTGCCGCAACTCGTGCTGCCAACAAAGCCAAGCGTGAGGCGGAAGCCGCTGCCTCAGCCAAACCGAAGGCCAAGGCGACTAAAGCGAAGTCGTCTGCTAAGGCAAAAGCGAAATCGAAGCCTGTCGGCAAAGTCATCGCGGATGCGCTTGTGGCCGAAGATGCCGATGCTCCGACTGTGAAAAGCAGCAACCCGAATGACCTCGACGAGGGCCCCGGCGAGCGCATCGACCATGCAGCCTTTGCCGAGAGCGATGAGCTACTCGACTACGATGAGCCTTTTGAAACCGATCCGAATGCTCCTGATGCCGAACTCGATGCTGAAGCACGCGCCTTGGTAAATGGCGCCGTGAAGAAGTCCAAGAAGGACAAAAAATCTAAGTCTAAGAAGAGCGCCGAAAAGCCTAAGGCATCTAAGAAGAGCAAGAAAGAAAAGAAGTCGAAGAAGGCAAAGGCCAGGGAAGCGGTGCTTGAACTCGATACCTACCCAGCCAAGGAGGCCTCTCAGAACGGAAATGCGGGGCAGTCTGAACACGACAACTCCGACGGTGAACGACTAAACATCGATAAGCGTGAGGGAAGCAAGGCGGGCAAAACCACCTTTGCTGAACTAGGGCTCATCGAACCATTGCAACGGGCCGTCGCCGATATGGGCTTCGAGCATCCGACGACGATTCAAGAGCAGGCGATCCCGATTCTATTGGGAGACGACACCGACCTAGTGGGACTAGCCCAGACTGGTACCGGCAAAACCGCGGCCTTTGGCTTGCCAGCCCTACACCGTTTGCACATCCACACTCGGGTTCCACAAGTACTCGTGCTCGCACCTACCCGCGAACTCTGTTTGCAGATCACCGTCGAGCTCAACAACTTCGCGAAGCACATGCAGGAAGTGGACATCGCTGCAGTGTATGGTGGAGCTGATATCGTTCGTCAAATAAAGCAGATACGCCGGGGCGTTCAGGTGATTGCAGCCACCCCAGGTCGTTTGCGCGACCTTATACGACGTCGGGCAGTCGACCTTCAGCACGTACGGTATCTCGTACTCGACGAGGCCGACGAGATGCTTAACATGGGCTTCAAGGAGGAGATTGATGACATACTCACCTCAATTCCTGACTCGGCGCACACCTGGTTATTCTCAGCAACGATGCCTTCTGAAGTGCGTCGCATTGCCGCAGAGTATATGGACAATCCACAGGAGGTCCAATCAGGAGAGCGCAACTCTGCCAACGCGAACATCTCGCACCGCTATGTGATCACCAAACCGCGCGAGCGCTTTCCCGTGCTGCGCCGCTTTCTGGACTTTGATCCGGATATGTATGGATTGGTCTTCGTGCGTACGCGCGCCGACGCCAAGGATTTCGCCGAGAAGCTTAGCGCTGAAGGGTACAACGTTGACGCGCTTCATGGTGACCTCTCACAGGCTCAGCGTGATAATGTAATGGCGCGCTTTCGCAACCGTCGCCTCCAAGTTCTTGTAGCTACCGACGTTGCAGCCCGAGGTATCGACGTGACAGGCATTACCCATGTCTTTCATCTCAATTTGCCCGACGACCTCAGCTTCTACACCCACCGATCTGGTCGTACCGGGCGTGCTGGCGCGGAAGGCATCTCTCTGGCACTCGTACACCCTAAGGACACCCGCCGCCTTCGCCAAATTGAGCGGATCATTAAAGCCCGCTTTGAAGAGGTACAAATCCCCGGCGGAGAGCAAATTATCGAGCGGAGACTACTTAGTAGCATGCGGCGTCTCAAAGACGTGGACGTAGCTGAAGGGCTCGACGCTTACTTGCCAGCAGTCGAGGAAGTACTCGAAGGCTTCTCTCGCGAAGACCTTATCAAGCGGGTGGCCAGCCGCAGCTTCGAGAAGCTCTTTAACGTCAATCGCTTTGCGCCTGATCTCTATGATCGTCGAGGCCGCGACGTGATGCGAAAAAGTGACCGACGCGACGACCGCGACGACCGTCCACGTCGTGATCGAGGAGGTGACGAGAACATGGAGCGCCTCTTCGTCAATGTAGGCGGCATGGATGTGGGCGGCCGCAAGGGCAACCTGCTCGCAATGATCTGCGATGCATCAGGCATTACCGGCCGTGACATTGGGCGCATCACCATGAACAAAACGCACACCTTTTTCGACGTCGATAAGAGTGTCGCGAAGCAGGTGGTCGAACGCCTCAGCGAGTTGCACTTCGATGGGCGTCCGGTGCGCATCAACCCTGCCGATGGCCCAGAGTCGAGCGGTGGCGGCGGTGGTCGTTTTCGCGACGATCGTGGCGGCCGGGGTGACTACGATCGTCGAGGCGGTGGCCGTAGCTACGATCGCGGCGACCGGCATGGAGGCGGTAAGTCCTATGGCGGGAAGAAAGGAAAGAAGGGCCGCTGGTAGTTGAATACGCGCCATACTGACCACTTACTACCCTCCATGACGATACGCTACATCGCATACGAAGACATAGATCGGCAGCTCTATAATTCTTGCATTCACTATGCCCTTAACGGACGCGCTTGGGGATACAAGTGGTTTTTGGAGGCTACAGCTCGCCGTTTTGACATACTCGTAGAAGGGCATTACGAATCTGTAATGCCGCTCGTCTATGATGTGAACTGGCTGGGACGTAAGCGACTTTTCTTACCTCCTTTCACGCAGGCACTGGGAATTTTTAGCGTACACGTGCTTTCGCAAAAACGAACAGGATATTTCCTGCGGGAGGCGACCGCTCGTTTCGATAAGATCGAATATGCCCTTACCGGTGAGACTACACGGAATACTCAGGCGGTAAATTGGAATTGGACAGACACTCGCAATTTCGTGTTGGATATTGATAGCCGTCATTACGATGAGGTTGCCCAGGATTATGATGCTGAGCTGTTGCGGCGATTGCAGCGTAGCAACGACGCCAATCTTCTCGTGCACGGTAATCAAAAACCGGAGCGCTTGGCTGAATTTATGGTGAAATATTATCCGGGTGGCGAGCGCCTGCAGCATCCGCTGTTGCGGATACTTTATAATGCCTTACATCGAGGCTGGGGATGGACTACGTCCGTGACAGACCAATCGGGCGAGCTTCTGGCCTCTGCGGCTTTCGTCTATACGCATGGCCGCGTCAGCTTGCTGGTGTCTTGCAGTAGCCCTCGCGGTCGAGAGTTAGCTGCACAAGAATTGCTGATTGACTACGCCGTTCGCCAAGCGTCCGGGCGACCGGTACTCCTCGACTTTATGAGCGGAGACCATAAACGCTGGTCCCGTTTTGGCGCAAGCCGAGAGCGATACTGGGAAGTTGAAAAGACTTCGAAGCTATTGGGTGTTTTCCCAGTCTAAGTGCTTCACACAAGGCGTGGTAGTACTCTACGCAAACTGCCACTCTCGGCTGAGTGAAGCTCTCTATGCAAAGGCGTATTCTGAGATGATCTCCTTGAAGCGATCACTATTGAGCATCTTATCGATGACCCCTTTTACTTCAGGATATTTGTCTGCCTTCTCGTGGTCGTCTGGATTAAGCGATGTCGTCAGCATAAGCAGACTAGACCGCTTACGCCAATCGTCGGGGAGTTCCCGGTAGGCATCTAAAAATCCCCAGCCGTCGAGCTTAGGCATATTAATGTCTAAGAAAATAAAGCTCGGAGGGTCTTCGCCTCTTGTAAGAGCCTCACGCAGGTGATCTATAGCTTCAGCTCCATTGGATGCTTCGCGCACATCAACTTTTCCATGGGCTTTACGGATGGCCCGCTTGTGCAGGAAGTTGGTAGTCGCGTCGTCGTCAACCAGTAATATCACGGGATCTGAAGGTCCGACGTTACTCATCTGCAGCATATTTTGTTAGGAGTGTGAAGCAAAAAGTACTTCCCTCGCTCTCTGTTGATTCTACCCAAATCGTGCCATTGTGCCGTTCGATGATGGCACGGCAGGTGGCTAGTCCAATTCCCGTCCCCTTACTTTCACTTTTGGGGGCTGAGGTTTGAAAGAGACCAAAAATACGTTCTTGGTCTCTATCGGGGATACCTATTCCATTGTCAATTACGGAATACTGATATCCACCGACGATTGCTTCACAGCACACGCTCACGCGAGGCGCGACTCCGTCTTTATGATAAGTGAAAGCGTTAGCGATCAAATTCTGAAATACCTGTCTCAATTCGAGCGGATAGCCCAGCACATCGCTCATGCTATCTATGGTTAGGGTTCCGCCAGAGGCGTTTATAAGCCCTGAAAGATCTTCGCGTACTTCCGCGAGCAAACCGTTGAGATCGACGTGCTGCAGCTGTTTTGCCTTGCTGAGCCTCGAATAATCGAGTAGTCCTTTGATCATGTTGTCCATACGGACGAGCGCCTTTTCGACAACATCGAGATACACCTTGCCGCCTTCATCGATGGAGTCTCCGTAGTCCTCTAAGAGTGCTTGCACATAGCCTTGAATGGTAAGGACTGGCTGCCGGAGATCGTGAGAGGCGATATAGGCGAACTGCTCCATCTCCCGGGCCTTATCCTCTAGAAAAGCAATACGTTGCTGGCGAGCCTCTGCGAGTTTGGCCTCTGAGCGGTCTACTAACTGAGCGTAGTAGCGGAGAATTTGACCTTCTGAATCAGTGACAGATGTTACCGACAAATCGGCCCAGATTGTCTGTCCTGCTTTTGATACGTAGCGCTTTTCCGTCCGATAGGATGAAATCTCTCCGCTACGCAGCTTACCGATCATCCGCTTGCCCTCAACCCGATCATCTTTGTGCGTGATATCGAGAAAAGTGAGTTTTTTTAGCTCGTCCTCACTATAGCCAAACACGGCCACGAAAGTTCGACTTACACGTTCGAAGTAACCATCAGGGCCGACAATCGCCATGCCGTGTGGAGCCAACTCAAAGTGAGAGCGCATTAATTGCTCACTAGCTTCTAGTGCTTTTGCGCGCAAACGTTCTTCATGGACATCCTGAAAGGAACCATAGAGGCGGATAGTCTTGCCGTTGAACCGCACGGCTCTTCCTACCGCCCGCACCCAGCGATATTTCCCCGTCGCAGTAACGAGTTCTAGTACCTCGTCCCAAGGGGTTCCTTCCTCGATCGCCTTCCCTAAGACTTTTTGAATACGATCACGAGACCAACCCTCTCTGTAAAAATTTACTCCCTGCTCTACAGAAGGGACAAAGTCTTGTCCAACCTCGTGAATTTCTTTAGTGACCTCACTCCAATACACGCCCCCGCTCGTTAGGTCACACTCCCAAGATCCGACGCGAGCTGCCCGGTTCGTTTCAGTGAGCAAGCGTTCGACACGACGCTGGTCGGAAATGTCGGTGTGCACGCCAAGCATTCGTATGGGAGCGCCTTCAGCATTCCGTATAGCCATGCCGCGGCACAGCACGGTAAGTAGGTGCCCGTCTTTGTGCCGGTAGCGCACCGTCTGTATGTACGGCTTTGATGGATCGGCCAAATGCTGCCCGACCAACTCTTTTGCTTTCGCGAGGTCGGAAGGGTCGATGATGTCCTGCCATGCGCTGGCCTTATGCGGCATGCTGGCAGGGTCGTAGCCCAAACTCGTCCAGAACGATGGTGAGAGCCACTCTTCATCGGGATCGGTAAGGTCCCAATACCACATGCCAGCCAGCGACGAGCTGACAAACTCAAAGATTTTGCTGTCTGATCGGATAAGATCCTCCAGCTCTGCGTGGAGGTAGTTGGTTGAAATAACAGGATCAGCTAGCATTAACAAGGAATAGTACGTGGAACGAGAGGGCAGCAGTCTCTAGACGAAGGCTAAATTTCAACCTTATGTTGAACGGACTATTCGCCTAGCAAAGTTGCACAGTACCGGCGCTATTATATGTCTAACATTATAGATTCGTAATTTTGTGTGACATGATCAATAGCGAGCGCCGCTTCCCGCGAAGGAAGCAGCGCCGCTGAAGGGGTTTTACTGTAGGAAGGGTCTACCAGCCAGGAGGACACATGCCTCCCCCAGTTTGCCTGCCGCGATTCCGATTTCGGTTTCGATTGCGGTTATTAGGACGACGCTGACGCTCAAGGCGCTGCACCCTCCGCTCGCGAGATTGGAGTAGTGTTGCCTGACGCACAAGCTTTTTGTCCCAAGCGTATAGTTCGTCGCTACGCAGCAAACGGTTGGGAGCCCGATACCGAGTTGCTGCGCGGTTAGGCCGGACGCGGCGTCCCTCGGCTATGGCGATTCGTCTGTCGAGTTGTAGCGACCAGTTGTGCTGATCACTTGCCCGGTCTTCAAGTTCGCGCTGATAGCGAACGCGTTGCCGCCTGTCGAGGCGTCGGTCTGTGCGGCGATCCGCTCGACGGTCCGTACGTGTATTTGCTCGGGTGTCACCGTAGCGAGATGCCGACGAGGTGTTCGACGCATAGTAGTCGTCGTCGCGGTTGTCTTCGTAGTTGTTTCGGGTGTACTGCGCCTCGGCAACTGAGCTTAGTCCGAGCGTCATGAGCAGGCTGAGAAAAAACGTGAGGGCTTTCATGAGCAGAAGCGTTTGGTGTATTGCGAGGACGCGCAAAGCCTGTGCTGCGTTACGTGATGAACCCTTGTTTAGCAGGACTTTAGGGGTATGGCGAGCTAAAAGTTAGCATAGCATTAAAAGCTTTAGCCTGCTGCGCTCACACCTAATTTGCTGCACACCCCGTTTTGATTACCGACCAACAAGAGACTAAACTGTGAAACGACTCCTACTTCTAGCAATCTCCTGTTCCTTTTGCGTAGCGCTTACTGCGCAAAGTGCGGAGGGTACCTGGGTTACCATAGATGACAACACTGGCCAGCCCCGAAGTGAAATCGAGGTATACGATCGTGGTGGCAAACTCTACGGTAAGATTGTCGCGACATTGAGTCCAGACGCCAAGGAGACTTGCACCACCTGCTCCGGTGATCGCGCGAACAAACCATACATCGGAATGGAGATCATCTCGGCCGCTGCCCCAGAGGGCGACAAAGAGTGGGAAGGCAAGATTTATGATCCAGAGGGCGACTCAACCTACAAACTCGTGATGTGGCTCGAAGAGGATCCTAACACGCTCTACGTTCGTGGCAAGCACTGGACGGGGCTGTACCGTACGCAAACTTGGAAGCGGAAGTAACGCCATTGGATTCGCCAAGCCTCATCCTCGGCGAATTGTGATGGCGGGACGCTACGCTCCCGTCGAGTGGTGACTCGCTTTGCTCGTCATGTGACATCTGCGGGTTCGCTTAGGCTCACCCTTGCCGTATTGTAACTCGCTTCATGATAGCACCAAGTTGTGCATCACAACCTAGCCGCAAAGCAGGCTATCCCAATTTTCAGGCGAGCAAAGCGATGCTTGGATCACAGATTGGAGGTGCTCCGCACCACCATCACTCCCCACGCATATAAAACTTCTGCCCGTCAATATGGACTGAGTTCACGTTGCGGTGCTCGTCCAAGTATACGTAGGCATTAGGCTGCTTGTGCAGATTGAGTTCCCATTGATAGCGGTCGCCTCCAGCAGAGGCGTTTGGATTTTCTCGCTCTATCATTCCATTAACCAAGAAAGTGCGGTGCTGCATCTCAGCAGAGCCGTCGTCGTAGCGCATAAATGAGTTAAGGTCGACGAAGTACTCCGTTGTAATCTTCACCTTGACATCTCCGCGCATCGTATCGGCGGGGACGGTAGTCGCCATAGCATCGGCAGGCGAGGGTAGTGACGTTGTGTCTGTCGCAGCCAGATCGATGTTCGGAGTAAGTGCATTGGGGACCGAATCTGTAAAGGCTACTGCTACTCCAGTTGTGTCGACAATAACCGCCGACGTATCAGTGGGCTGTACTGCGGCCACCGCTAGCTCTTTCGCAAAGTCTGCATCGATAGAAGCCGTCAGAACTTCATCGGCGGCTTCCATGGCATTCTCGAGTTCTTGCTCGTCCAAGTCTTTTTTGCCGCGACGCTTCTTGCGCTTGGTTAGGCTAGCAAGTGTTTTCTTCTCTTTTTCTTCGATAGTCGTGACGTGATAAAACTTCAGCCCCACAGAGTCGGACATGATAATGCGCTGCTGGATACCGCCCATGTTCGTGAATACACGTAGAAAGGGGCGTACTTCTATCCCAGTCCACAGACTGTCTAGTGAGCGGACGGCCTGTTCGCCCACGTTTGTGAAGTACTCAGCTTCAGCAGCGTCAACCGCTTCGGGGATGGTGCGAAGGAAGTAGATGACCTCTTTCTCGTGTGTTGAGCGCTTGAAGATTAGGCCTTCTACCTGTCCAAGGTCGTCGACTACGATTTTCAGGTGACCTTGAATGGTAGGGTCCCGAGCATTCATCGTATTGAGGATGAAGCCGTAGGGCGTCTCGTTGATTGCGTTAACGCTATAGACCCCTCGAATTTCTGGGCCCTCCACATAGAGGTTCTTATTCGTGATACCAAAGGAGTACTTGCCTACAGAAAACTCAGTAGGGTCTTCGCCTGGCACTTCACGCATAGCAGGCTTAAAGTCGTAGCCTGAAAGCTGATCGGGGCTCGTAAACTTCCGATCGCTGATGTAGGAGAATTGCGCGATTTGCTTGGATTGCCCGTACAGCGAGCAGGCCATCAGACACGTGAGTGCCCCCAGCAGGTAAAGTTT
>Ga0115029_1000905_pt1 | contig 24489 bp, 18 predicted proteins | sample SidtaG_3_FD_87297 | JGI IMG/M metagenome (GOLD analysis project Ga0115029, IMG submission 87297) | Marine algal microbial communities from Sidmouth, United Kingdom - Sidmouth_Asex1 metaG | ecosystem: Host-associated > Algae > Red algae > Unclassified | place: Sidmouth, United Kingdom | collected... | reverse complement strand
CGCGGCCATCATCCTGCTGGTGGCGATCGTGGCGGCCATCGCGCTGACCATGCGGCGCAGGCCCGACACCAAGTACCAGACGCCGGCACGCCAGATCGAGGCGAGCAAGGCGGGGCGGCTGCGCATCAACGAGGTAGCGCCCACCGCCCGGCACGCACGCGCGGGACGATCGGGAGCGCCGGCCGGCGCCTCCGGCGACGCCTCGGCGGGGAAGGCATCATGATCTCGCTGTCGCACTACCTGACGCTGGGCGCGATCCTGTTCAGCCTGGCCGTGGTCGGCATCTTCCTGAACAGGAAGAACGTCATCATCCTGTTGATGTCGATCGAGCTGATGTTGCTGTCGGTCAATTTCAACTTCGTCGCCTTCAGCCATTTCCGGGACGATCCGGCCGGTCAGATCTTCGTGTTCTTCATCCTGACCGTGGCGGCGGCGGAGGCGGCCATCGGGCTGGCCATCCTGGTGGTGCTGTTCAGGAACCGGGCAACGATCAACGTCGCCGATCTCGACGAGCTCAAGGGCTGACACCGACATGATGGCTCTTTACGCACTCACCGCGTTCGCACCGCTGATCGCGGCGATCGTCGCCGGCTTCTTCGGCCATCGCATCGGTCGCGTCAACTCGCACCGGGTGACGATCGCCGGCGTCGGGCTGTCGTTCGCGCTGTCCTGCTACGCCTTCGTGCACGTGGTGCTCGGCGATGCGCCGGTGTTCGACGAGTCGCTGTACACCTGGCTGGTGTCCGGCGACATCCGCTTCGAGGTCGGCTTCCTGGTCGACAAGCTGACCGTGCTGATGATGCTGGTGGTGACCTTCGTCTCGCTGATGGTGCACGTCTACACGATCGGCTACATGCACGACGATCCGGGCTACGCGCGCTTCTTCAGCTACATCAGCCTGTTCACCTTCTCGATGCTCATGCTGGTGATGAGCAACAACTTCCTGCAGCTGTTCTTCGGCTGGGAGGCGGTCGGCACGGTCAGCTACCTGCTGATCGGCTTCTGGTACACGAAGGAGTCGGCGATCTTCGCCAACATGAAGGCCTTCCTGGTGAACCGGGTCGGTGATTTCGGCTTCGTGCTGGGCATCGCCGGCATCGTCATGTACACCGACAGCCTGCATTACCAGGACGCGTTCGCGGCCGCCCCCGAGCTGGTCGGCCAGACCATGACCATCCTGGGCGGCATGGAGTGGGAAGTGCTGAGCGTGCTGTGCATCCTGCTGTTCATCGGTGCCATGGGCAAGAGCGCGCAGGCGCCGCTGCACGTGTGGCTGCCCGACTCGATGGAAGGCCCGACCCCCATCTCGGCGCTGATCCACGCCGCGACCATGGTGACCGCCGGCATCTTCATGGTGGCGCGCATGTCACCCCTGTTTGAGCTGTCCGAGACGGCGCTGACGTTCATCATCGTCATCGGTGCGTTCACCGCGTTCTTCATGGGCCTGATCGGCGTGGTGCAGAACGACATCAAGCGCGTGGTGGCCTACTCCACGCTGTCGCAGCTGGGCTACATGACGGTCGCGCTGGGCGCGTCGGCGTACTCGGCCGCCATCTTCCACCTGATGACGCACGCCTTCTTCAAGGCGCTGCTGTTCCTGGCCGCAGGCTCGGTGATCATGGCCATGCACCACGAGCAGGACATCAGGAAGATGGGCGGGCTGTGGAAGAAGATGCCGATCACCTGGGCCACCAGCCTGATCGGATCGCTGGCACTGATCGGCTTTCCGTTCTTCTCCGGCTTCTACTCCAAGGACATCATCATCGAGGCGGTGCACGCCTCCACCGTTCCGGGTGCGGGCATCGCCTACTGGGCGGTGCTGGGCGGCGTGTTCGTGACCGCCTTCTACAGCTTCCGCCTGTTCTTCCTGGTGTTCCACGGCAAGCCGCGCGATCAGGCCCTGCACGATCACGCGCACGAAACCCCGAAGGTGGTCACCGTGCCGTTGATCCTGCTGGCGATCCCGTCGGTGCTGATCGGCGGATTGACGGTGGCGGCGATCATCCATGGCGGCTTCTTCGAGAACATCATCCAGGTGCTGCCCGAGCATGCGGTGCTGGAGGAGCTCACCGAGGAGTTCCACGGCGCGATCGCCTTCGGTGTGCACGCGCTGCAGACACCGGTGTTCTGGATCGCGATGGCGGGTGTGGCGCTGGCGGCCCTGTTCTACCTGGTGGCGCCGGCCATCCCTGCGTTCCTGGACGACAAGCTCGGCTTCCTGCGTCGCATCCTGGACAACAAGTACGGCTTCGACGACTTCAACCAGGCGGTGTTCGCACGCGGCAGCCTGTCGCTGGGCCAGCAGCTGTGGCAGCGCGGCGACGTGACACTGATCGATGGTGCGCTGGTCAACGGCTCGGCGCGCGGCGTCGGCGGGCTGGCCGCCGTCGGGCGCCATCTGCAGAGCGGTCTGCTCTATCACTACGCGTTCGCGATGATCATCGGCCTGCTGGTCATGCTGTCGTGGTTCCTGTTCGTCTGATCCCGACGTTGCCCGCCGTGCCGAAGGATAGAGAGAGGTCGTTGCAATGCCCTGGTTGAGTCTTGTCGTCTGGTTGCCGATCGTCGCGGGTGTCGCGATCATCGTCGCGGGCGATCGCCTGTCCCGGCCGTTGGCGCTGGGCGCATCGTCCCTTGCGCTGCTGGCCAGCCTGCCGCTGTACGCAGGCTTCGATCCGGGTACCGCCGACATGCAGTTCGTGGAGGTGGCGCAGTGGCTGCCGGGCTTCGACATCGCCTACGCGCTGGGCGTGGACGGCATCTCCATGCCGCTGATCATCCTGACCACGTTGATCAACGTGGTGGTGGTGATCTCGGCCTGGGAGGTGATCAGCGATCGGCCGGCGCTCTACCTGGGCGCGTTCCAGATCCTGACCGGGCTGATGATCGGGGTGTTCAGCGCGCTGGACGCCATCTTGTTCTACGTCTTCTTCGAGGCGACCCTGATCCCGATGTTCCTGATCATCGGCATCTGGGGCGGACCTCGGCGTGTCTACGCCACGATCAAGTTCTTCCTGTACACCTTCCTGGGCTCCGTGTTCATGCTGGTGTCGCTGATCTGGCTGTACCGCCAGGGCGGCAGCTTCGCCATCCTGGACATGCATACGCTGGCGATCGGTCCCGATGCGCAGTTCTGGATCTTCCTGGCCTTCTTCGCCGCCTTCGCGGTGAAGATCCCGATGTTCCCGGTGCACACCTGGTTGCCGGATGCGCACGTGGAGGCGCCCACCGCGGGCTCGGCGGTGCTGGCGGCCATCATGCTGAAGATGGGCGGTTACGGCTTCCTGCGCTTCAGCCTGCCGATCGTGCCGGACGCCTCGGCGCTGATGGACACCTTCATGATCGTGATCTCTCTGATCGCGGTGGTGTACATCGGCTTCGTGGCGCTGGTGCAGCGCGACATGAAGAAGCTGATCGCCTACTCGTCGATCAGCCACATGGGCTTCGTGACGCTGGGCATCTTCATCGCCTTCATGCTGATCGACAAGGGCGACATGACCGGCACCGCGCTCGGCATGGAAGGCGCCATCATCCAGATGGTCAGCCACGGCTTCATCTCGGCGGCGATGTTCCTGTGCGTGGGCGTGATGTACGACCGCGTGCACAGCCGCGAGATCGCCGACTACGGCGGTGTCATCAATACCATGCCGCTGTTCGGCGGCTTCATGGTGTTCTTCGCCATGGCCAACGCGGGCCTGCCGGGCACCTCCGGCTTCGTGGGAGAGTTCATGGTGATCCTGGCAGGGTTCCGGGCCAACTTCTGGATCGCCTTCCTGGCGGCCACCACGTTGATCCTGGGCGCGGCCTACACGTTGTGGATGGTCAAGCGGGTGATCTTCGGTCCCGTCGGCAACGACAAGGTCGCCGCCCTGCAGGATGTCAGCCCGCGCGAGTTCTGGATGCTCGGCTCGCTGGCGTTCTTCGTGTTGCTGATCGGGCTGTGGCCCGATCTGATCGGGCGTGTCATGCACACCTCGGTCGAGCATCTGATCCAGCACATTTCCACTTCCAAGTACTGAGGCGACGCCGTTGAACACCCTGAGCATCGCTGCACCGGAGATCTTTCTCCTGACCGCGACCTGCCTGGTGCTGGTCGCCAGTCTCTTCACGCGCCTGGACTCCCACCTGGTCTACTGGGCCTCGCAGGCCAGCCTGATCGTCACGCTGCTGCTGGCGTTCGGCCAGACCGGCGTGGAGCCGGTCATCGGCTGGTCCAGCGCCTACGGCATCGACGCGATGTCCGGCAGCCTGAAGGTCTGGGTGCTGGTGATCGCCATCGGCGTGCTGCTGTACTCGCGCGACTACCTGACCGGACGGTTGATCGCGCGCGGCGAGTACTTCGTGCTGCTGCTGTTCGCGGTGGCCGGCATGATGATCATGGTCTCGGCGAAGCACCTGCTCACCATCTATCTCGGACTGGAACTGCTGGCGCTGTCCCAGTACGCGCTGGTCGCGCTGTCGCGCGACGATGCGCGTGCATCGGAGGCCGGCATGAAGTACTTCGTGCTGGGTGCGCTGGCCTCGGGCATGCTGCTGTACGGCATGTCGATGGTCTACGGGGCGACCGGCTCGCTCGACCTGGCGGTGATCCGCGACACGCTGCTGGTGGGTGAGCAGAGCGACACCGGCGCCCGGTTCGGGTTGACCTTCCTGATCGTGGGCATCGCCTTCAAGCTGGGGGCCGTGCCGTTCCACATGTGGGTGCCGGACGTCTACGAAGGGGCACCGACGCCGGTGACGATGTTCCTGTCGACCGCCCCGAAGATCGCCGCCTTCGCCATGATGATCCGCCTCCTGGTCGATGCGCTGCCCAGCCTGGACGCCGACTGGCAGGCCATGCTCGCCATCCTGGCGGCCCTGTCGATGGTGGTCGGCAACCTGGTCGCCATCGCGCAGACCAACATCAAGCGCATGCTGGCCTACTCGACCATCAGCAACGTCGGCTTCCTGCTGCTGGGCATGGTCGGGGCCACCTCGGCGGGCTACAGCGCCGCGATGTTCTACGCGATCACCTACGCGATGACCACGCTGGCAGCGTTCGGCGTGCTGGCGGCGCTGTCGCGCGGTGGCAACGAGGCGACCGAACTGTCGGATCTGGCGGGGCTGGCGAAGCGGCACGGCCTGCTGGCCGCGGTGATGATGGTGGCGATGATCTCGCTGGCGGGCGTGCCGCCGCTGGTCGGCTTCTACGCCAAGCTGTCGGTGCTGCGCGCCGCCGTCGATGCCGGGTTCACCTGGCTGGCGCTGCTCGGGGTGCTGATGTCGGTGGCGGGCGCCTTCTACTACTTGCGGATCATCAAGCTGATGTACTTCGACGAGCCGATCGAGTCGCGCAGGATCGTCACCGCAGGCGACGTGCAGGCCGGGCTTGCGGTCAACGGGCTCGCGGTACTGGGGTTCGGCCTGTTCCCGGGACTGATCATGGCCGGCTGCATCGCGGCGTTCGCCTGACGCCGCGTCACGCAGCCGGCGTCGCGGGCGGCTCGCCCGCACGGTATCGCCCGCTGCGCCAGTAATCAGTTGGCGGTGCCAGTCGATCGGCACGAATGCCTTGGTATACCGATGCGCTTGCCCCGGTGATGATGTCCGGGGCTTCGCATCGGAGGCATCCATGTCCGTACACCCTGAACGCGTCGTCGCCGAATCCGACTCGGCATCGCCTGCCGTTCCCCGTTCCGGACCCTCGGCGCCCGATCCGACGGAACCGCTCGCCGGGCCGCGTGCGCTGGCGGACGACGGCGTGGAGTGCGACCGTTCCTCGTCCGCCGATCGCTCACCGTACCTGGTGAAGCGACTGCTCGAGACGAGCGACGAGAACCTGTTCAATCACGTCAAGTTCTCGCTGATCAAGGATGTCATCGATGAACTCGGTCTGCAGCGGCCCCGCGTGCTGGACGTCGGCTGCGGCCTGCAGGTGGCCAAGCTCTACCTGAAGCGCCTGGGTGTGGACATGGAGTACTTCGGCATCGACTACGAGCCGCGCTTCGGGCCGGACGCGGTGATCGACCTGGCGCACATCGACACCGTGGCCGATGTCCTGCCCTGGGCGCCGGACGTCATCCTGGCGCTGGACGTGCTGGAACATCTGGACGAGGACCCGGCGGCGGTGCGGGACGCGATCGGCAAGCTGGCATCGATCACGCCGCCGGATGCCACCCTGATCGTCACGCTGCCCCAGATGTACCGCCTGGACCGGTTCAAGGCACCGCATCTGCATTATCCCGAACACAAGATCCGATTGACCCGTCAGGAGTGGCGAGCCCTGCTCGAGCACGGGTTCCGCATCGACGACGAGCGCGGGCTGGGCTACCTGTCGGTGCTGCCCTACCTGCCGATGGCCAGCCGGCACTATCGGCCGGAGAATCGACTGGGGCGGCTGTTCAGGCACCTGCGCGAACGCACCTTCGAATGGGCGCCGTTGAAGCCTGCCGATCTCTGGCTGTCCCGCCGACTGGGGCGGCGGGCGGCCTTCAAGGGCCTCTCCAACGATGTGCTGTTCGTCGCATCGCCGCGTCCGGGCGTGTCCGGGGCGTGAAGCCCGAGGCGGCCATCGCCGACCTGCATCCGGACTTCCTGGGCGAGACGGCGCGGCGCATCGGCCTGAAGGTCTACCCGGACGTGCGCCAGTTCGTCGTGCAGCACCTGTACCCGGACACCGCCAGGCTGCTGCTGCTGCTGCACCGGCACGTGCCGATCGATTGCGTGATGGGCATCGGCTACAGCGGGGAGCCGGCGGTGGTCGATACCCTGCGTAACGCCGGCATTCCCGTGCTGATGCCGGCGGGGAACCAGGACTTCGACGAGCAGGTGGCCGAGGCGCTCGGTCGCTGCCTGCAGCGCTGCCGCTCCAACGGTCACCGACTGATCCTGCACGAAGTGGGCGGCTACGCGATCCGTGCGCTGCACCAGCGATTCGACGCCGACATCGACCGGGTCATCGGCGCGATCGAGGTCACCAAGCAGGGCGTGTGGGTGGCCGAGGCCCTGAAGAGGCTCAAGGTGCCTCAGTTGAATTGTGCGCAGACGCGGCTCAAGCAGGTCGAAGGAGGGCAGGTGGGCGAAGCGGTGGTGTCGTGCCTGGACACGATCCTGCGACAGATCGGTTTCGCGATGGTCGGACGCGAGGCGCTGGTGACCGGCTATGGCTGGGTCGGTCGCGGCGTGGCGCGAAGCCTTGATCGGCGGGGCATGCGGGTGTCGGTCACCGATACCGACACGATCAAGTGCGTCGAGGCCACGGTCGAGGGGTTCGGGCTGCGCCGCGGAGGCGACGGGCCGGGACCGGTGGCGATCGTGGTCGGAGCCTCGGGGCGCACCTCCATCGATGCGGCGATGCTGGAGGCGCTGCCGGATCGCTGCTTCATGGTCAGCGGAGCCTCGAAGGATCACGAGATCGACCTGGCCCATCTCGCCGGCCTGACCCTCGGCGATCCGGTGCCGGTGCACCGTCACATCGAGGCTTGCCGAATGCATGACGGTCGTACCCTGTACCTGATCAATCGCGGCTATCCGGTCAATTTCACCGGGGCCAGCGTGCCGGATGAGATCGTGGAGTTCCTGTTCGCCGAACTGGTGATGCTGGTCCAGGAGCTGCTGGAGCGTCCGCCCGGGCCCGGTATCCACCCGCTCGATCCGGAACGGGAGACGCTGGCGGCCGACATCTGGCTGGACATGCGTTGAGCGGGACCCGTCTCAGGCCGCGTGCGACAGTCCGGCCTGTCGCCCCCGGACCCAGTCCAGCGCCTTGTCCGCCGTCATCGGCCGAGCGTAGTAGTACCCCTGGATCTGGTCGCAATGGTGTTCGCGCAGCCAGCGCGCCTGCTCGGGGGTCTCGACCCCTTCGGCCACGGTGGTGAGCCCCAGCGTGCGACCGATGCCCAGGATGAGCTCGAGCAGGTCGGCCTGCGCCGGATCGGACACGAAGGCGCGGTCGATCTTCAGGCAGTCGAGCGGGTAGCGCTGCAGGTAGGCCAGGTTGGAGTAACCGGTGCCGAAGTCGTCGATCGCGATGGTCACGCCCAGATCGTGCAGCGAGCGCAGCGTGTCGGCCACCCGATCCGCATCCCCGAGCAGCACCGATTCGGTGATCTCCAGCTCGATCATGCGCGGATCGGCACCGCTGTCGCTCAGGCACTCGATCACGGTGTCCAGCAGGTTGCCGGCACCGAACTGCTTGGCCGACACGTTGATCGACATGCCCTGCGCGTGACCGACATCCGACCAGGCGCGCTGCTGCCTCATCGCCTCCTGCATCACCCGCTTGCCGATGCGCAGGATCAGGCCGGTGTCCTCGGCGATCGCGATGAAATCCAGCGGCGGGACCAGACCGCGCTGCGGGTCGCGCCATCGCACCAGCGCCTCGAACGAGACGACCCGTTCGGTATCGCTGCATACCTTGGGCTGGTAATGCACCTCGAACCGATCGTGCTCCAGCGCCCGCACAAGAGCGTTCTCGATCTCCAGGCGCTGGCGGGCATCGCTGTTCATGTACACATCGAACGTGGCGAATCCGCACTGCGTCCCCTTGGCCACGTACATGGCGATGTCGGCGTGGCGCATCAGCTCCTCGGAGCTGGTGCCGTGCGCGGGGTACAGGCTGATGCCGATGCTGGGGCTGATGCGCAGGCGGTGGCCGTGCACCAAGAAGACCGCCTCCATGCTGGCCAGGACGGCCTGCGCCAGCGCCGTCGCTCCCTGCGCGCCGGTCGTGACGGTGTCCAGGATGACGAACTCGTCTCCGCCCAGCCGCGCCACCGTCGCCCGCTCCGAGGCGACGCCCAGCAGCCGCCGGGCAACCTGGATCAGCAGGGCGTCACCGGTGGAGTGGCCGAGCGAGTCGTTGACCAGCTTGAAGCGATCCAGATCGAGGAACAGTACGGCGAGCTCGGCCGTTTCGCCTTCGATGCGCTCGGGCGCAAGCCGGCGTTCGATGCTGCGGGTCAGCTCGGTCCGGTTGGCCAGTCCGGTGAGCGCGTCGGAGAAGGCCAGGCGCTGCACCTCGCATTCCGCGGCGTGACGCTGGGTGACGTCGGTGGCGGTGACCACGCGGATCTCGTCACCGGCGATCGGGTTGCGCCCACGCCGGATCGTCATCGCGTGGCGTGCCTGGCCGGTGGCGGTGCGAACGTCCAGTTCGACCGTGCATTCGCCCTGCTCGGCCAGCCTCCGCTCGATCCCCTCCAGGGCCGCCGGTTCGAGCAGCCGGTCACCGAAAAGCTCCCGTCCGATCGGCTCGGCGGCCCGTGCCGCCGCGTTCAGGTACAGTGCCGCCCAATGCCGGTCGTACAGCGCGATCATGGCGCTGGTGTGCATCAGGGCCTGGACGCCGTGCAGCGAGGCGGAGTCCTCGACACCCGCCACCAGCGGGTCCACGTTCAACAGCAGGGCGACCCGGTCATCGGGCAACCGGAACGGTGCCACGACGATTTCGGCGCTCGATGGTGCGCCGTGCGGGTACAGCGTCCAGTGCTCCCGGAACGAGCGGCCCAGGCGTGCGCAGTCCGTGCGGTACTGCTCCAGCCGGCGGGCCACCTGCGGAGACAGGTCGGACAGGTCGCGCTCGAGCAGTTCGGCGCTGGACCGGGCATTCCAGAACGCCTCTCCGGCGGCGTTCGCCCACAGGATGCGTGCGCGGTCGACGTCGTAGACCCAGACAGGGGTGCTCAGATGGCGCAGCAGCGACAAGCGGGGGTCCGTATCGATCCGTGCGTCGTTATCCGATTCGAAGGACGGGTCGGGCATGCGGGGTCTACCTCCGGTGCGACGGATCGCCCACGCTTCCCGTCCCGGGACCGCGACCGCCGCTTCGCCTCCTTGTCGGCCGTGTGCCCGATTCGCTTAGCGCAAGGTTCGCAGAATCCACGACGCGATCCACGATGCCAGCGACTGCCTGGCGGTGCGATCGCGTGGTAGCGTCGGGCATGCCTATCGATGACGCCGCCGGCCTTCGCCGCATCCTGGGCCGCGACCGCACCATAGCGGTCGTCGGCCTGTCCGCCTCCTGGCACCGGCCGAGCTTCTTCGCCGCCAAGTACCTGCAGTCGAACGGCTACCGCATCGTGCCGGTCAATCCGCGCTACGCCGGTCAGCGCATCCTCGAGGAGCCCGTGCACGCCTCGCTGGAGGACATCCCCTTCCCGGTCGACATGGTCGATGTGTTCCGGCGTGCGGAGCAGGTGCCACCGATCGCCGCCAGCGCCATCGCCATCGGCGCCAGGACCCTGTGGCAGCAGATCGGCGTCGACAGTGCCCAGGCCGATCGCCTGGCCGGCGAGGCCGGGCTGGACAGCGTCATGAACCGCTGCACGAAGATCGAACACGGCCGTCTGTTCGGGGGCCTGCACTGGGTCGGGGTCAACACCGGCGTGCTGTCCGGAGCGCGCCGTGGGGCCGCACCCGGCACGGCGCGGGAGCGCCGGGCATGAGCGAGCGGGTGTTCAGGACCGAGACGCTGGCCATCCACGCCGGGCAGATTCCCGACGGGGACACCGGCTCGCGTGCGCTGCCGATCTACCAGACCACCAGCTTCGTGTTCGATTCGGCCGAACACGCCGCCTCGCTGTTCGACCTGCAGACCTTCGGCAACGTGTACTCGCGCCTGTCCAACCCGACCGTGGCAGCCCTGGAGGAGCGGGTGGCGACGCTGGAAGGCGGACGTGCCGGGGTGGCGGCGGCCAGCGGCATGGCCGCCGAGGCGCTCGCGCTGATGACGTTGCTGCAGTCGGGCGATCACGTGGTCGCCGCCGGTTCCCTGTACGGCGGCTCGGTGACGATGTTCTCGGTGAACCTGCTCAAGCAGGGCATCACGACCACGTTCGTGGACGTCAACGATGCCGACGCGCTGGCCGCGGCGATCCGTCCCGAAACCCGCGCGGTGTACGCCGAGTCGCTGGGCAATCCCAGCCTGAACGTGCTGGACATCGCCACGGTGGCCGACGTGGCGCACGCGCACGGCCTGCCGCTGATCGTCGACAACACCGTGCCCAGCCCGGCCCTGTGCAGCCCCATCGAGCACGGCGCTGACATCGTGGTGCACAGCGCCACCAAGTACCTGGCGGGACACGGCACCACGCTGGGCGGCGTGGTGGTCGAGAGCGGACGATTCGACTGGGCCAACGGCAAGTTTCCCGGCATGACCGATCCTTCGCCGGGCTATCACGGCGTGCGCTTCCACGAGACGTTCGGGGATTTCGCGTTCACCATGCGCTGCCGGATGGAGAGCCTCCGGGTCTACGGTGCAGCGCTGGCCCCGCAGAGTGCCTGGCAGATCCTGCAGGGGGTGGAGACGCTGCCGCTGCGCATGGAGCGGCATTGCGCCAACGCGCTGGCCGTGGCCCGTGCGCTTCGGCAGGACGCACGCGTGGCCTGGGTCAGCTATCCGGGGCTCGACGATCATCCCCAGCACGCATTGCTGCAGCGGTACATGAGCGGTGCGTCCGGACTGGTGGCATTCGGTGTGAAGGGTGGGCTGCAGGCCGGTGTGCGCTTCATCGAGGGGGCGGTGTTCATGAGTCATCTGGTCAACATCGGCGACACGCGTACGCTGATCAGCCACCCGGCGAGCACCACGCACCGACAATTGGATGCCGACCAGCGGATGGCCGCCGGCGTGCCGGACGACATGGTCCGCATCTCGGTCGGGCTGGAGCACATCGACGACATCCTGTGGGACATCGACCAGGCGCTGGATGCCGCGGCCGGCCGGGCGCGCTGATCTTCTTCGCCGACCGGGCTCTGCTAGTGTTCGGGGGGTTCTCGAACACGGTGCTCATCGGGTGGACTCCCCTTTCAACGATGCGCTGCCCCGACAGGCGGCCAACCATTGCGCGCTCGGTCCGGTCGCCTTCGTGGAACGCGCCGGCGAGGTGTTCGCCGACGTCGAGTCGGTGGTGCACGGTCGTCGCCGTTACTCGTGGCGACAGACGCGCGAACGATCGCGTCGCCTGGCGGGTGCGCTGCGCGCGCTCGGCGTGACCCGCGGCACCACGGTCAGCGTGCTGCTGGCCAACACGCCGGAGATGCTCGAGGCGCACTACGCGATTCCTGCGCTGGGCGCGGTGATCAACACGCTGAACACGCGGCTGGACGCGGCCGCGCTCGGCTGGCAGCTGGCGCACTGCCAGGCCCGTGTGCTGATCGTGGACGGCGCGCTGGGCGCCGTCGCGCAGCAGGCGGTGGCCCCGCTGGATACGCCCTTGGTGATCATCGATGTCGTGGACAGCGAGTACGCGGGCGGCGGCGAGCGCATCGGCACGCACGAGTACGAGTCCCTGCTGGCGACGGCCGAGCCGGTCGAGCGGTTGCAGAACCCGCACGACGAATGGGACGCGATCGCCATCAGCTACACCAGCGGCACCACCGGCGAGCCGAAGGGGGTGGTGACCCACCATCGCGGCGCGTACCTGAACGCGGTCTGCAACGCGGTGACCTGGACCTTGCCGCAAGGGGCGCGCTACCTGTGGACGCTACCGATGTTTCATTGCAACGGCTGGTGCTTCCCGTGGACCGTGCCGATGCTCGGTGGCACGCACGTGTGCCTGCGCGAGGTCAGCGGCGCGACGATCCTTGCCGCCTTTCGCGAGCACCGTGCCGACCACTACTGCGCCGCACCGCTGGTGCACGAGATGATCCTCGATGCCGATCCGGCGTTGCGCGAGGGCATCGATCATCCGATCCGCGGCATGGTCGCCGCCGCCGCCCCGCCGGCGAAGATGATCTCGGGCATGCAGCGCCTGGGCATCGACATCACGCACGTGTACGGGCTGACCGAGGTGTACGGCCCGGCCGCCGTCGCCCTCAAACCTGCCGACTGGGCGGATCTTCCGCTGGCCGAGCAGACCCGCCTGAACGCTCGGCAGGGGGTGCGCTACGCGTTGCAGGACGGCATGACGGTGGTCGATGTCGACAGCCGCGAGCCGGTGCCCGCCGATGGCGAGACGCTGGGGGAAATCGTGTTCCGCGGCAACATCGTCATGAAGGGCTACCTCAAGCGCCCCGACGCCACCGCCGAGGCGTTCGACGGCGGCTGGTTCCGCACCGGTGACCTGGCGGTGCTGGAGCCGGACGGCCACGTGCGCATCCGCGATCGAGCGAAGGACATCATCATCACCGGCGGCGAGAACGTGTCCTCGCTGGAGATCGAGGAGGCGTTGTACGCGCATCCGGCGGTGAGCGCCTGCGCGGTGGTGGCCATGCCCGACGAGCGCTGGGGCGAGACGCCGCTGGCATTCGTGGAACTGTCGCCCGGTGCCCGGGTGTCGGCCGATGAGCTGATCGCGCACTGTCGCGAACGCCTGGCGGGGTTCAAGCTGCCGCGCCACTTTCGCTTCGAGCCGATCGAGCGCACCGCTACCGGCAAGATCAGGAAGAACGTGCTGCGCGAACGCGCGCGCGGCGATGATCGAGATGCCGATCGAGCGTGAGAATATCCTGCACATGAGCGAGATCGAATCGATGGCTGCCGAGCAACCGCTGCTGCTGCAGCACACCGATGCGCGCGGCGTCGTCACCTTGACGATGAACCGGCCGGCCGCGTTCAACGCGCTGTCCGAAGCCATGCTGGATGCGCTGCACGAGGCGATCGAGGCGGCGGGCGGGCGCAGCGGTACGCGGGTGATCGTGCTGAGCGCGCGCGGGCGCGCGTTCTGCGCCGGTCACGATCTGAAGGAGATGCGCGCCGCGCCGTCCCAGGGCTACTACGATCGCCTGTTCTCGCGCTGCAGCCGCCTGATGATGGGCATCCAGCGGGCACCGGTGCCGGTGATCGCGCAGGTGGAAGGCATCGCCACGGCGGCCGGCTGCCAGCTGGTGGCGATGTGCGATCTGGCGGTGGCGGCCGAGAGTGCGCGCTTCGCGGTCAGCGGAGTGAAGCTCGGGCTGTTCTGCTCCACGCCGGCGGTGCCGCTGTCGCGCAACGTGCCGCGCAAGGTCGCGTTCGAGATGCTGGTCACCGGAGACTTCGTGGACGCCGACACCGCACTGCGCCATGCGCTGATCAACCGCGTGGCGCCGGACGGCGAGGTGGCCGGCGAGGTGGAGCGCCTGGTCGCCTCGATCGTGGCCAGGCCGGCGGTGGCCATCCGCGCCGGCAAGGCGCTGTTCTACCGTCAGCTCGAACAGCCGATCGAGGCGGCCTATGCCGACGCGGCGGGTGTCATGGCGTGCAACATGATGGACGAGGCCGCGCTGGAAGGGGTGCAGGCGTTCATCGACAAGCGCCCGCCCGCCTGGCAGGCCGGCTGAGCCGGATCAGCGCTCGAAGGTCGGATAGTTCGCACGCAGATGGTCGATGCCGTCGCGCACGATGTCGTCGAGCGCGTCGAGATCGTTCCTGGACAGGTCCGATAGGTACAGGCAGCTCTTGCCCAGCCGATGCGGTCCGAGCCGCGTCAGCGGTTCGCCCAGATCCCGGTAGCCGGGCAGGACATGGATCGCGATCTCCCGCTTGCCCGGCGAGAAACCGACCATGAACCATTCGCCCGAGCGTCCGCTCTCGTACGTGTAGGCGTACCGTCCGAATCCGATCAGACGCTTGCTCCACATGACCGGAGGCAATCCGGTGACGGTCGAGAGGCGTTCCAGCAGCAACAGGCCCTCGTCGCGCCGACGTGGCGGTTCGACCTCCTGCAGCCACTCGGCGGGGGGTGGCACGCCCGGCTCGCTCCTGTCGGCCATCGGTGATGATCCGCGTATCGTCCGGTCGACCATGCTGCCAAGCCTCGGTGCGCAGCGCAACGGGGCCGGTCGGCCGATTCGGGCTCGCTCACGTAGGATAGGCGACGTTCGATGCAACGTCGCAGCGGGCCCACAGCCGGAGACGCAAGCCATGGACATGCCGATTCCTTCCGCGAGCGTGATCGCGAACAAGCCGCACGTGCTGGCGCGCCTGCAGGCCGTGCTGCCGCCCGAGGCGGTGATCTTCGAGGCGGTCGAGACGCGCGCCTACGAGTGCGATGCGCTGTCCGCCTACCGCTGTCCACCGATGCTGGTCACCCTGCCGGGCTCGACCGAGCAGGTGGCGGCGGTGTTGAAGATCTGCCACGAGGAGGGCGTGCCGGTGGTACCGCGCGGCTCGGGCACCTCGCTGGCGGGCGGTGCGTTGCCGACCGCGGACGCGGTCATCCTGGGCGTGTCCAAGTTGACCGAGGTGCTCCAGACCGATTACGACAACCGCTTCATCCGGGTGCAGACCGGGCGGACCAACCTGTCGGTGACCGGTGCGGTGGAGCAGCACGACTTCTTCTACGCACCCGACCCCTCCAGCCAGCTCGCCTGCGCGATCGCCGGCAACATCGCCATGAATTCCGGTGGCGCGCACTGCCTGAAGTACGGCGTCACCACCAACAACCTGCTGGGCGTGACGATGGTCACGATGCAGGGCGAGATCGTCGAACTGGGCGGTGCGCACCTGGATGCCGCCGGCTACGACCTGCTGGGCGTGATCTGCGGTTCCGAAGGGCAGCTGGGCGTGGTCACCGAGGCCACCCTGCGCATCCTGAGAAAGCCCGAAGGCGCCCGCCCGGTGCTGATCGGCTACGACAGCAGCGAGGTGGCCGGCGCCTGCGTGGCCGACATCATCCGCGCAGGCGTGCTGCCGGTGGCAATCGAATTCATGGACAGTCCGTGCATCCGGGCCTGCGAGGCGTTCGCGCACCCGGGCTATCCGGACGTGGAAGCGCTACTGATCATCGAGGTCGAGGGCAGCGAGGCCGAGATCCAGGAGCAGCTGGAGAAGATCATCGAGATCGCCAATCGCCACGATCCGGTGGAGCTGCGCGAGAGTGCCAACGAGGAGGAGTCGATGCTGATCTGGAAGGGGCGCAAGTCCGCCTTCGGCGCGATGGGGCAGATCAGCGATTACATCTGCCTGGACGGCACGATCCCGATCTCGGCGCTGCCGGCCACGCTTCGACGCATCGGCGAGCTGTCCGAGCAGTACGGGCTGAAGGTGGCCAACGTGTTTCACGCCGGCGACGGCAACATGCACCCGCTGATCCTGTTCGATGCGAACAAGCCGGGGGACCTGGAGATCTGCGAGGCGTTGGGCGCCGAGATCCTGAAGCTGTGCGTGGAGGTGGGCGGCTGCCTGTCCGGCGAGCACGGGGTGGGAGTGGAGAAGCGCGACCTGATGAACGTGCAGTACGGACCCGAGGATCTGGAAGTGCAGATGGAGGTCAAGGACGTGTTCGACCCGCGCTGGCTGCTCAACCCCGCCAAGGTCTTCCCGCTGGCCAGCAGCGCATCGCGCCGGGACGCGGCCTGATGCGGGACGCGACGTGATGCGAGACGCCGGATGAGCCTGACACCGGATTCGACCGAGGCGCTGGCCGACATCGTTCGCGATGCGGCCGCCAGCGGAGATGCGCTGGCGATCCGGGGGGGCGGGTCGCGCAGCGGCTTCGGACACCCGGTCGAGGGGACCGCGCTGGCGTTGCAGGGTTTGAGCGGCATCACGCTGTACGAGCCCGGTGCGCTGACCCTGGTCGCCCGGGCCGGCACGCCGCTGGCCGAAATCGAAGCGGCGCTGGCCGAAGAGTCGCAGCTGCTGCCGTTCGAGCCGCTGCAGCTGGCGCATCTGTACGGGCCGCCCGGGTCGCCCGGGTCGCCCCGGCCGCATGGACACGGGGCGGCATCGACCATCGGCGGCGTGGTGGCCACCAATGCCTCGGGGCCGCGGCGCATCCAGAGCGGCGCGTGTCGGGACTCCCTGATCGGCGTCGAGTTCGTCGACGGGCGTGGCCGCATCGTCAAGAACGGCGGACGGGTCATGAAGAACGTCACCGGCTACGACCTGGTCAAGCTGATGTGCGGCACTCACGGCACGCTCGGGGTGTTGACCGACTTGTCGTTCAAGCTGCTGCCGGCACCCGAGCATGCCGCGACGCTCACGTTGCCCGATCTGCCGATCGGTCGCGCGATCGCCGCGATGAGTGCCGCGCTCGGTTCGCCGTTCAACGTGTCGGGAGCGGCTCACGTGCCGGGTGGAAGCGGGCAGCACCCGGGCACCCACCTGCGCATCGAGGGGCTGTTGCGTTCGGTCGACTACCGGGCCGGCGAGCTGGTCAGGCTGCTCGGCAAGTTCGGTAGCGCCGTGGTGGACGACGATCCGGCGTCGGTGGCGAGCACTTGGCGCACGCTGCGCGACGTGCGCGCGTTCGATGCCGGGAACAGCGTGCGGAGCGACGGCGGAAACGACGAGGCGCGCTGCGTGTGGCGCATCTCGGTCAAGCCGACCGACGGCGTCCAGGTCGCGCACCGGCTCGAAGGCTCGGAGCTGCGGTTCGACTGGGGCGGCGGGCTGGTCTGGGCGCGCACGTCCGACCGACTGGACGTGCGCACAGCGTTGGCCGGCATCGGCGGGCACGCCACGCTGCTGCGGGCACCGGCCGAAGCGCTCGAACGATTCGGCGCGTTCGAGCCTGAACCCGGCGTGCTGGCCGCGTTGTCGAGCGGGCTTCGCGAGCGGTTCGATCCGAGCGGCATCCTGAATCGCGGCCGCCTGGGCAGCGCCGCCGGGCGTCCGGTCGATGACCGAGTGGCGGCCGCCATCGGGTGAACGTATTGGCTGACGGCATCCGCTCCGCCGATCGACCGAGCCGACCCGGCCCTAAGGATCAGCCGGCCAGGGCCGCGTCCACCGCGAGCGCGGCGCTGGCCAGTCGGTCATCCGCGCCGCGTGCCGCCGACAGCATCAGCGAAGGAAACGGGCCGTCCGCCGGCTCCCGATGGCCCAGCGGCAGGCTGAAGGCGCAGCCGTCCACGAAGTTGATCTGCGAGCAGTTCGCCAGCATGGCGGTATTGCAGGTGTCGAAGTCGGCGCGTGCCGCCTCGATCGTCGGCGCCACCACGCGCAGCGTGGGCGAGACCAGCGCCGTCACGCCCGCATCGGCCAGCGCGTCCGAGAATCGCTCCACGGCCTGCGTGCGCACGGTGCGGGCATCGTCGAGCTGAGCGGGCGATACCTCGTCCGCGAAGCGCATGCGACGAAGCACGTCCGGGTCGCCCACCCGTTTCAGCGTGTCGAACGCGTCGGCGTAGCGCTGGCTGGCCTCGCAGGCGATCAGGATGCGGTTGGCGGCGGCCAGCTCGTCCATCCATGCCATGTCGATGTCCACCAGTTCCACGCCGGCGCGCCTCAGGCGATCGATCGTGTCGTCGTGGGCGCGTTGCACGGCCGGCTCCTGCGCCACGCTCAGCGGGCCGCCGGGCACGCCCAGTAACGGCTTCTCGGCCGATGCGTTGTCGAAGGCCTGCCCGCGCAGCACGCCGGCCACCTGCAGCACCTCGGCCAGGGTGCTGCCCAGCGGGCCGACCGTGTCCATGTCCTGGTTCAGCGGATGGACACCGATCACCGGGACGCTGTCGGCGGTGGGCTTGAAGCCGTACAGCCCGTTGACCGCGGCCGGAATGCGCACCGAACCGCCGGTATCGGTGCCGATGCCCACGTCCACGATGCCGTGCGCCACCGACAGCGCGGCGCCGCAGCTCGACCCGCCGGGTACCCGCTTGGCGTCGAAGATCGCGCCGGGGGTTCCGTGGTGAGGATTGAGGCCGAGTCCCGAATAGGCGAACTCGCTCATGTTCGTGCGTCCCATGATCAGGGCGCCGGCCGCTTCCAGACGCTTCACGATCTCGGCATCCTCGGTCGCCGGCGTGCGCGCCTCCAGCAGCAGCGAGCCTGCGGTGGTGCGCTCGCCCTGTCGATCGACCAGATCCTTGATCGAGCACACCATGCCGGCCAGCGGCAACGACTCGCCGGCGGCCAGCCGCGTTTCCAGCTCGGCGGCGTCCCGGCGCAAGCGTTCCCGGTCCAGCGCCAGGAAGATCTTCGTCGCCTCCACGCCGAGCTCGCCGCAGCGGGCGAGTGCGGCTTCGGCACGGGCGGTGGGAGACAGGGTCGAGTTGCTGGCGGACGACATGGACGCGATTCGGTGAGGGGGGAGGCGCAGCATGCACGCGTTCGACGAAAACTGCCCGCCGATGTTGTCACCGGTACCGGATGCTCGTATACTTGGCAGACCGGTTGCGGGGTGGAGCAGTCTGGCAGCTCGTCGGGCTCATAACCCGAAGGTCGTAGGTTCGAATCCTACCCCCGCTACCAACCGGTATTCATCGAAGGTCAGAAGTGCCCCGGGCCGCTGGAAGAGCGGCTTTTTTGTGCCCGATACCTTCTTCCTTGCCCCCGATGACGTCTTCGCGTCTCCTTCCGAAAGCACGATCGCTGCGCGGAACGGGCAGAGCATGGGGCAGGAATCGAGCGCCGCGAAGGACGATTCGAGCGGAATCGGTGCATTGCAGACGCTGTTCGGGCGACACGCCTGAAGCCCGCCGCTGCAGGGAGAGAAAGGCATCGTGAGATTCGCCGATGCGTGTCACGCCACCGCAGGGCCGCTTGAATTCTCGGGAGCGTCGGCTGGCTGCGGTCCAGCGTCGGTCCAGCGTAGGCCTGGCACTCGTTCCGCCCCACCTTGTCTTATGGGGCCCGGCGCTGCTGCAGAGGTCGGGCGGGGAGTATGAACATGGTGCCCGAACGGGTCAGGGAGCGCCTTGAGAAACACCCTCCTCGACTCCTGACTCACGGCACCGGGCCGCCGGACCGTCATACCTTGCGCGATCGTAGTCTCGGGAGCGCCGCCATGTCGGTAGGGTGCGTCGCTGGTGGTGTGACGAACTAGACAGACGGCACGCCAGGTCATGCAACGTCATGCGGCTTCGCCGCTGGAGAACCTACTTTGAAACTATCGCAAGGGCGCGTACGGGACCGGCTTGCATCGCTGTTCCGGAACGCTTCCGTGACGGCATTGCTCGCGCCGTTGCTGCTGGCCGCCGTTCCGCACACCGCGGCGGCAGCGGCGCCCACGGTCGCTGTCGTCGTTCGTACGCTCCCGCCGCCCAGGGCGGACACCTTCTACGCCGCTCACCTCAAGCAACGAGGCTGGAAGGTCACCCTCGTCGACGACGACCGGATCAGGTCATCCGGCCAGCGTGCGATTGCCGGCTACGATCTGGTGGTGATCAGCTCGAGCGTGTATCCCGCACGGATCGCGAACAGGCTGCTGAACGCGCCCGAGCCGATCATCGTCGCCGAGCACAGACTGTTCGGCTCGTTCGGGCTCACCGGTGCTCGGGCGAACCGGTCGGGTCAGACCTCGGCGAGGAAGGCGGTGAACATCGTGAAGCCGAACAGCCCGCTCGCCGCGAATCTGCGCGGCGCGGTCACGGTCGCCACCAGGGCCGAGCCGATGAATTTCGGCATCGTGGGACCGGGTGCCGATGTCATCGCCAGCCAACCCGGCAACCCTTCCCGAGCCATGATCTTCTCGTACGACGTCGGTGACACCCTGGCGTCGGGAGGTACCGCCAAGGGTCGCCGTGTCGGTTTCTTCATGAGTCAGATACTGCCGAACGTTGTCAATCGCGACGGATGGGATCTGTTCGATGCCGCCGCAGCATGGCTGACACCGGCAGCGCCCGATCCGGCTGTCGAACTGACCTTCGATCCGGTCGTCCCCGACGAAGGCGCCCTGCTGGGTGCGAACGTCTCGCCACGCAACTTCGGCAATCGGTACAAGGCGGTCCTCGGATTCCAGAACCGGATCGGGCGGGACATCGCGATCATCAACCGGTTCCACGAATTCTCGGCGGGTCTGTACTCGAGCTTCTTCTGGGACCGCAAGCATATCCAGGATGGCAGGACCGTGATGATCTCCTGGCGCGCGACCGACAACGCGGGAGAGAGAAAGGGCGCTCCCGACCCCGATCGCGCGAAGAAGATCGTGGCGGGCCGATTCGACCGCGAGATCGATGCGATGGCAACCGCGGTGCGCGATCTGCAGTCGCCCGTCCTGTTGCGCTTCAACTGGGAGATGGACCAGGTCCGGGGAGACCCGCAGTACATCGGAAGTCCGGCGGAATTCATCGCGGCCTGGCGCTATGTGCATCGCAGGTTCCAGCAACGCGGTGTGACCAACGTCGAATGGGTATGGGCTCCCCGAGCCCGGTCGTTCTCCAAGGGCATCGGCCAGACCTTCTATCCCGGCTACGACTTCGTCGACTGGATCGGCGGCTCTGCCGTACCTATCAACTCGTACAGCGAAGTCGAGGCGATCTTCGGCGCCTGGAACCAGTGGGCGACCAACATCGGCAAGCCTCAGCTGCTCTGGGTGGGTCTTCGCGAGAACCCCGCCGACTCGCTGTGGAAAGCGAACTTCTTCAAGAGACTCCGAATGCTCGCCACCGGTCCGTGGGTCAACCTGAAAGCGCTCGTGTACTACGACTCCAAGTCACCCCTCGGGAACGACTACTTCGCGGACACCTCGATCCAGTCGCTGAGTGCATTTCGGAAGCTTGCCTGCGACCCTCACTTCACGGTGAGCGACAGCTGCTGACCGGCTGATGGTCACGCGTTCGTCGGGACCGACCACCGGAACGGTTCCTGTTCATGACGCGATGACCGATCGATCGACAGATCAGGCCGCCGCCGCCTCTCGATCTGCGTCGCACGAGGCGTCTGATCGAGAGCGTTTGCCATCGCCACACGCAGCGCATCCGCGTACCGGCCAGCCTGCGCCGCGCTCGGCTGGCCGGTACTTGGCGGACCGGTTGCGGGGTGGAGCAGTCTGGCAGCTCGTCGGGCTCATAACCCGAAGGTCGTAGGTTCGAATCCTACCCCCGCTACCAACCGGTCCAGACACTGCAGGAACTCTCCCAAGCCGCTCGAACAGCGGCTTTTTCGTGTCTGGAGTGTCCACCCGTGACCGACGGGTTTCATGATGACCCGTGCGTTCGGCGCTATTGTGCGTTCCGCGCTACTGCCGTGCGCACACGGTCGCGACGGATACCGTCACGACGCTCCTCGGCCAGCCGAAACCGTCGCTCTGCGCATCGCAACGGCCCGCTCCCGCGGCGAAGCGGTTGGTGGCTACGCCGGTTTCCGCCCAGTACGCGTCACCGGTGTCCGGATCGCCGATGTACAGCAGGCATTGGGTGCTGATCGCCAGATCCCCGAGCTCGCACGACACCGCGCACTCGGACGTCGTGGTCAGGTCCCACGTGCCGTCGCCGGTGCAGTTCGAGGTGACTTCGTAGAACGGTGCGGTGCCCGATGGGCCGGACGGTTCGATCGTCTCGTACTTGACGACGTGCTCCAGCCAGTCGAGAGACCAGGCGTCGACCGCGACCGCTGCGCCGACCTCGTCGCATCCGTCCAGATACGACGCGCACACGACGGCACCGTCACTGTCGTAGAGCCTGTGGTTGGGGTAGGACGTCGCCTGCTCGAACGTGATGGCGTGTGCGGGCAGGCCGGTGCCCAGGACAGCCATCGCTAGGAAAATTCGCTTCATGATGTAGTCCGGTTCGCTTGCGGAAGTTCACCGTCTCATGAAACCCGTGCCAATGGATTGGCAACGACGGTGAACGGTTGCCGGGCATCGCTGGGCAAGCCTCTGCCGTCCGCGTTCTCGCACCCTTTTCATCGATCGTCCGCCATCAGCCCGCCATCAGCCCGCAGGCCTCCACGCTCGTCGCCCGCCGAGGTGGATCGAGCGCGGTCGCCATCGCCACGCTCAGCGCATCCGCATACCGGCCCGCTTCCACGGCACTCGGTGGCCGGGCCTGGTCGCCGCGCACGTTGCGATAGCCGCGTGCCAGCGCGATCACCGGTGCCAACAGCGCATCGGCGCGCCGGCTGCGTTCCAGTCCGAGCGCATCCGCTCGTTCGTGGCCGTGAAATCGTCGTGCCAGCGTCTCCAGCACCTGGCGCGATGCGCCTTCGGGCAGTGGCACCAGGTCGTCGAGCGTCTGCGCCACGGTGCGCAGCGTGCGATCGGCGAGCGTGAGCGACGGAGCTTCACAGGGCCCCGAGGTGGCCATCACCATCGCCTCGAGCTGCTCGGCGTCGGCGTGCGTGCGCACGCCGGCGACCAGTTCGGACGAGATGCCCAGCAGGTGGGCAAGCTGTTGCCAGTAGCCGTAGGTCTCCTCGATCGAGGCATCGCTCTGGGCGAAACCGAGGTTTGCCTGGGCACGCAGGCTGGACAGCGTGAATGCAAGCCAGGTACGCACCAGGTCGATCTGGTTGATGGCGGTCCCGTGACGTTGCTCGTCATGCCCGTGGCGGCGTGCGGCGGTGCGCGCACGGGCGTGAACGAGTCGTAGCCGCACGGTGGCCGCATGGCCCGCCTGTCCGGCCACCAGCGAACCGGGAAGCATGGTGGTCGACAGCCAGCGTGCGGTGTCGTGCAGCCGCTTGGCGGTGCGATCGTTCAGACGACCGGTGGCGCTCAGCACGCTGGCGATCGAAGGCGACGTGTAGAGCCCGACCAGGGCGCCCGCGCTCATCGACAGAAGGTGCAGCCGGAACGGCACGTCGTACCAGGCTCTGGGTCCCGAGGCGATGAGCGCGCGGTCCACGTGAGCAGGTACCGATTCGGCCTCGCGCAGCAGCCTGGCCACCCTCCGATCGGGTGCGACGAGCGAGGCGACGCCACCGGACAGCCCCTGCGAGAGCTGGCGTCCGACCTCGACCCGTCGTTCCCCTTCGAGCGCGGCCACCGCGTCGGCCAGGGGATCTCCCTCGACCAGTGCTGCGTGGAATCGTCGGGCCCACGTTTCGCCGAATCGATCGGCGAATGCCTGTCGTGTCCCCCTGTCGATCGGCCAGGGGGGAAGAGCGACGGGTACGTCAGACACGTTACGGGATCGAAGGGGGCTGTTGGCATTGCCTCTATTTCTAGGTCAGCACCCCACCCGGTTTTGATTCAGATTGTGTCAACTGTCCTTCACTTTGGGACACTCGAACCCGGGGCGACTATCATCGCTATCTTCGGGCACGACCTTCGTCGGAAGGTCGTGTATCCGGTGTGCTGAAGATCGGTGATTGCCAATACCGGCACGTCGGGCATGTGCGCGGCGACGACGCAGGATCGGTGCGTTCGCCGTTCGTGGTCCCTGTCATCGTGCCAAGGAACGCAACGTCAAGGCGTGAAGGACTGGGGCGATGGACGAGCAGGGGCTGCGCGTGCCGGCGCGGGTTCCGTGCGGATCCGTATCAGGGGCCGGTGCTGCATCTAAAGCCTGCCAGGTCTGCCAGGGCTGCCAGTGCATTGCCGTGCCGAGGTTTCGTGCCCTTGCCGGCGTTCTGGTAACGGCGGCGGGTGGCCGATCGGTGCGATCGTTCCTGCGCGTACAAAACTACTATGTCCCCGTATGGGGGCGACGTCCGAGGAGGGTGGTCGACGCGAACCGGTACGCGTCGCCACGGCAAGGTGCGTGCGTGACGTCGGAGGCGGGGTGGCGGCGGCCCCGTCTTCCGGCGCTGTCCCGGGGGCCAGGGAACCTCTGCACCATGCGCCACCCCCTGCATCATCCAGAGCGGTTCCGGAACCAGGCGGAGCTCGCAGGCGGTAGTGGTTCTACCGCCAAGCGCTCCAACGCAGCGCCGGGACCGCTCTGGACGACCCTTCGGGTTCATGCCCGCGCTGTATCGGG
>Ga0115029_1000896_pt1 | contig 24655 bp, 21 predicted proteins | sample SidtaG_3_FD_87297 | JGI IMG/M metagenome (GOLD analysis project Ga0115029, IMG submission 87297) | Marine algal microbial communities from Sidmouth, United Kingdom - Sidmouth_Asex1 metaG | ecosystem: Host-associated > Algae > Red algae > Unclassified | place: Sidmouth, United Kingdom | collected... | reverse complement strand
GGGGTGTAGCGCAGCTTGGTAGCGCGTGCGTCTGGGGGACGTGAGGTCGCAAGTTCGAATCTTGCCACTCCGACCAAATTAAGTAATAAAAATCAGCCACTTATAGATTTTCAATAAAACTCTTAGGTGGCTTTTTTGTATCTAGCACACTTGAATTATCACCTTGATATTCATCATGACTAATTTGACATTTTTTTTACAGAGCCATCTGTTATGCGGCAGTAGTTAGGATATAAGATTATTCCGGCGAGTAGTATTGTTGCAAATACAGTAGTGATTAGCCCAAAGTAAACTACAGAAGTACCTATCAAAAAAGTTACAAATATTAGGTCTACTAATATTGTGTATTTAAGGTTATTCATGACTATAAGTACTCCACTTTATAGTTAAATGCTTGATTTAACTATATAGTTTTTTGACCATGTAAATCCCACTCCTACTAATTTAAAAATCCGTGAATCCATATTTATTTTCACAAATTTAATTTTGGCATACTCTACTCTTTGTTCTGGGGTGAAATGTGCTTTATCTTTTAGTCATAATTATCCTTAGTTTGGTTTATTGTAGGCTATAAACCTCTATACAAGATCATTAGACCATTACCATTGCATATGTTTTATATACGCAAGTGGACTAAACATGCGCCCTTCTTGTGCTTATTAAAAGGTTTTTAGGTGGTTCAATATTCGCTTAGTTGATATCGGATACGGTGTTTTAAGATTTTGGGCATATAAAGACACTTTAAGTTCTTCAATCATCCACGCTACTTCTGCAAGGTCTTTAGGGAGCGGTTGTCCTTTTTTTTGTTTGCTGAGTACCGCGGCATAAGCTGAATTTGCTTTTTCTAATTCAATCATTTTTAAACGGTCTTGATTAGGATCTATAGGGAGTTTTTCAAGGCGTCTTATCATCGCTTGTAAATACCTATTTATATCATCAAGTTTGTTATGCCCTGATTGAGTTACAAAGCCTTTAAAAACTAAGTTTTCAAGATGTTGTTTAATATCACCATGCGATTGAATAAGCGTTAGGCTCACATTGCCTTTTAGTTTTTTGCGTATGTCGTGAGCGGTACTTAACGCTTTTTCAACTTTAATTGCTCCAGCTAAAACACAATCAGCTATTTCAGCTCTTATAAAGTCTTTGGCTTGGGTAAATTCTTGTTCGTTTCTTGGTAACTCACCGTGGTTTAACAACAAATGCTGGCACGCAGCAACAATACAATCTTGTAATAAATCGGTAATTGAGCCAAAAGGATTAAAATATAAACCTAACTTAGCTTTGTTGGGGAGCTTTTCTTGAAGGTATTTGATCGGTGATGGAGTGTTAAGCAGTATTAACCTACTGGCACCTTTTAGCATGGCTTGTTCTGCAATCTCTTGTTGCTCGAATAATTCGATAGCAACACTATTATTTTTATCTACTAAAGCTGGAAAGGCTTTGATAGTAATGTTAGCTACTTTCTTTTCATAACCGGTTGGTAATTCTTTAAAGTCCCATGTTTTAATATCTGTTTTTTCAATGCCTTTATCCGCAACTTGTTTAATGGAGGCTTTAACTTTGCCTTGTAGTTCTGCTTTTAATAAATCTAAGTTTCGACCTTGTTTAACCAACGCGCCTTTTTCGTTTAATATTTTAAAGTTCATGGTTAAATGTATGGGCAGTTCAATGTTGTTCCATGAATTTTCAGGCAATCTTACTCCAGTCATTCTTAATAACTGTTTTTCTAATACTTCAACTAATGGTTTTTCATGCGCTTGATTACTCGACATTGCGGTTAAACAAGCTTCAGCGTAGTTTGGCGCGGGCACAAAATTACGGCGTAGAGATTTAGGTAATCCTTTAATTAGCGCAACGATTAATTCAAGCCTAAGTGCGGGTATTAGCCAATCAAAGCCTTCTTCATGTACTTGATTTAAAATCTCGATAGGAATAATAACGCTAATACCGTCATCAATATCTCCCGGTGTAAAATGGTATTGTAAAGGTAAGGTTAAGTTAGCTTGTTGCCATGTATCGGGATATTCTGTTTTTGATAATTCTTCAGAGCTTTCATTTAATAAAAAGGCTTTGGTAAAGTGCAGTAGTTTGCTGTTTTGCTGCTTTTCTTTTTTCCACCACGATAAAAAACTACGCTGACAATTTATATGCTCAGGTAGTTTTGATACGTAAAATTCAACAAGGTGTTGTTCGTCTATCAAAAAATCTTTTCGGCGCGCTTTTTTCTCAAGGTTTTCAATGTCGGTAATGAGTTTTTTATTTTCTTTAAAAAAACTTTCTTGAATTGTACAGTCGCCGTTAACAAGCGCTTCTCTAATAAATATTTCTCTGCAGGTATCAGGCTCAATTTTATTAAAATTAACCCTACGATTAGCAACAAGTATTAAACCATAAAGCGATACTTGTTCAGCAGCCATAACCGCGCCTTGTTTTTTCTCCCAATGGGGTTCGCTATAGCTTTTTTTAATAAGGTGAGCAGCTAAAGGTTCAATCCATTCGGCTTCAATTTTACCCACCATACGTGCAAACAATCGGCTGGTTTCAACAAGTTCAGCACTCATAATCCATTTAGGCGACTTTTTAGCGACGCCCGAACCAGGAAAAATATAAAACTTACTGCCACGTGCACCCTTGTACTCGCGGTTTTCATCGAGTTGACCAATATGACTTAACAAACCTGATAATAGTGCTTGATGAATAGTATGTTGGTTATTTTCTTCTTTAAAATCAAGATGGGTGATAGGTGTTTTTAGGTCTTTACATGTTGATTTTAGTTGTGAAAAAATATCTTGCCATTCCCTTACTCGCATATAAGCGATAAAGTCTTTTTGGCATAATCGTCTAAATTGATTATGCGTTAATTCTTTTTGCTGATCGGTTATATAATCCCATAAATTAAGTAAACTTATATAATCGGATAAGGGATCTTTAAAGCGATTGTGTTTTTCGTCAGCCGCTTGTTGTTTTTCATGTGGGCGTTCACGCGGGTCTTGAATACTTAAAGCACTTACAATAATTAATACTTGCTCAACACAACCTAAATCAATAGCGGTTAAAATCATTTTTGATAACCGAGGATCAATAGAAAACTTTGACAGCAAACGACCTGCCTTAGTTAATACAACTTTGGTTTTTTTACTGTCTTGGTTATTTTCTTGATGAGCATTAGTTGGGCTAAACTTTTTATGATTTGCTGCTTTATTACTCACATAAGATATAGCGGCAAGCTCTTCTAATAGTTTTACACCATCATTTATATTACGACTATCTGGCGGTTGTACAAAAGGAAAGTCGGCAATACTGCCTAAATCAAGGGCGAGCATTTGTAAAATAACTGTTGCTAGGTTGGTTCTTACTATTTCAGGGTCGGTAAACTCGGGTCTACTTGAAAAATCATCTTCTGAATATAAACGAATGCAAACACCTGCTGAAACCCTACCACACCGCCCAGAGCGTTGATTGGCACTAGCCTGTGATATTGCTTCGATAGGTAAACGTTGAACTTTAGTGCGATAACTGTAGCGCGAGATCCGCGCTGTTCCGGGGTCAATAACATATTTTATGCCAGGTACAGTTAAACTAGTTTCGGCAACGTTAGTGGCTAAGACAATATTACGACCAGTATGCGGTTGAAATATTTTATTTTGCTCTTGTACGGTCAAGCGTGAATATAAAGGTAAAATATTGGTGTGGCGTAAATTGGCTTTGTCTAAAGCACTAGCGGTTTCTCTTATTTCGCGTTCGCCATTTAAAAAGATAAGAATATCGCCATGGCTAATATCTGTTAACTCGCCTATTGCGTGTAAAATACCTGAAATAACATCGTTGTCGTCATTTTGCGCGTTGTTTTCATTATCGTCTTGTTGGTTATTGTTTACATTTGGCTCATTTAACGGTCGGTATAAAACATCAACTGGAAATGTTCTTCCTGATACTTCAATAATAGGTGCATTATTAAAATGTTCTGAAAAGCGCTGAGGATCAATTGTTGCCGAAGTAATAATAACCTTTAAGTCAGGGCGTTTAGGTAAAATCTGTTTAATATAACCTAAAATAAAATCTATGTTTAAGCTACGCTCATGAGCTTCATCAATAATTAAGGTATCGTATTGGCGCAGAAGGCGATCGGTTTGCATTTCTGCCAATAAAATCCCATCGGTCATTAATTTTACATGGCTGTGTTGATCAACCATGTCATTAAATCTCACTTTATACCCTACCGATGTACCTAATTTTGTATTAAGTTCTTCAGCAATACGTGTGGCTACGGTACGGGCAGCAATTCGGCGAGGCTGGGTATGACCAATAATGCCATCAATCCCTCGACCTAATGCTAAACATATTTTTGGTATTTGAGTCGTTTTACCAGAGCCTGTTTCACCAGCAATAATAGTAACTTGGTTTTTTTTAATAGTGTTTGTAATGTGCTCTACATTTTTAGATACGGGTAACGATTCGTTATAAGTTATTTTGGGAAGTTTGCTTAGTTTGGCTTGTTTGTTATGTATTGAGTTTTCAATAAGCTTGGCTGTATGTATTAAAGCATTATTTTTTTTATCGGTATCGTTGATTTTTTTTGCATTAACTAGCTTGTTTTTTAAGCGCGACCTATCAGAGCCTTTAACATTGGTTAATAGATTAAAAAGGGTTTGAATTTCAGGAATGGGATTTGAACTAAGTTCTAACGACACAACGGGCTCTTCTACAAATTTACAATGTGTTTATAATATCAGCTTATCTTTAAAATGGCAGTAATTGAGTCAATTACTGATGTTAAAGCTTTGCTGTAACAAGTAAAAATAGACGAGTTAACTAGAGTGCGCTGCACGAATACATTATAACTCGTTAGGCATTATTTTATTAACGAAAGTAGTGCTAATGCTTCTGATCCACTCTGTTGTTTATCAAGTTGCTTTACTGCTTGTTTAAAGGTTTTTTTTAAGTGCCCTTTAAGGTGAGGTAATACCTCATTTTTATTAATGTTTTTTAATTGGCAAAACATGGCTAAACAGTACACTGTTTCTAACTCGGTAAGAGTTGATTGACGATTGGCCTGTCGGTTATTACACGAACCACAACCGCCTTTAAATTGAAACGCTGTATTTGAAAACATAACCCCAAAGCCCATAAAACAAGCAACTAAGTCAATTGCTTGAGGAATATACTCTTTACCACCTGGAGGTGAAATAGGCGCATGATACACCAATAAAGAAGACAAAATTTGGGCAAACGATGATACTGAATCTTGTGGTTGATTAACCTGTGCAGGGTTATAACTTATTTCAATTAATTGTTTATCTTCATTATTTAAATTTATCAGCGCGTTATTACCACGCAATAATGTATTTGCTGGTAATGCATTAGCAGATAAAACGGGTAATTTATTTGATGAAATACATTGTGGTTCAACTAGCGTTAAAGGCCAATCTTGCATACCGGCATATTCAACTGTTTGACTAAAAACTCGTTGTGCCATTTCATGCACGCTAGACACCCTACCCTGATAAAATTTATTTGTTGGCAATATAAGTTGGCTATCATTTTTAAAAAAATCACCATTAAGATGGGTGATCGCCCATGCAAAAGTATCAGCAACCCAATTATGTACAGCGGGTTCTACTACAGGCTTATTGCTAAATAAATTTAGGATCATAATTTTATTAATTCTTAATACTTAATACTTAAAAAAGATAAAAGGAGGTTGAGGTAATATTATAATACAGTCATTACAACACAAACACTTTAAACGCCAATTAACTAATCGGCAGCTCTAGATTGTTGTAATGCCCAGTTCCAACCTTGGGTATTAAATAAAGCCACGGTAGAAAGTGAATGATGATGGCTACCGCTAGACTCTTTAGTAGAATAAGACAGATAAATGAGCGTTTTGTTTTCAATATCATAAATTCTACGTACTTTTAAACTCTTAAATAAAATACTTTTAGATTGTTTGAATACAATATCGCCATTTTTAGAGCGATCTATTTTATTTAATTGCGCTTCTGTTATCTCACCCGTTTGACGACAAGCAATAGACATATCAGATGGGTCACTAAAATCTAAATCGGCTTCAACATGGCTAATATGACAAGTTACGCCAGTAATAATAGGGTCTTGTTTAGCCTCAATCACTACATCTTTAGTGGTAAATAGCCCTAAACTTACTTTTCCTACGTTATCAGAACAACTTGAGATTATTCCTATACTCAATATTGCAGTAAGTAATTTAGGTTGAAATAAAGTTGATATTTTGTGCTTGATCATAGATAGGTTCACTTCTTATAAAAAATTAATAGCTACAGTATATATACCTGTTACCATTCAAGATACATGTTTTCAGAGCGTTACTATTTTATATCGCTTGTGTTGAAACTGGTGATTTAACCTTAAAATGCAGTTACTCAATTTATTAACCGCATTTTCATTAGCTGGGAATAGTAACTCGTACCAAATATTAAAAAGCAGTACCTCATTCAATCTTGCTTTAGTGGTGGACCAATGAGCTCTTCAAACGCATTATTGAGGGTTGGATAGGTGAACTTAAAGCCATTTTTTTCAATTTTGGCTGGGATAACATGTTGCCCAGTAATCAGCAGTTCATCGGCTAACTCCCCTACCATAATACTTAACAATTTTGCAGGTATTCTTAATCTAATATAGGTTTTTACATATAAGCTTAAAATATTAGCAAATTCTTTATTAGTTACTGGCTGTGGCGCGGTTCCGTTGACTGGACCTGATATTTTAGGGTTCGTGATTAAATGTAATATAATGGCAATAAGATCATCACGATGGATCCAAGACATCCACTGATCACCACGAGATATTTGCATTGAAAAACCCAGCTTAAAGGGTAATAGTAACTCCTCCAACGATCCACCATTGTTGCCTAATACGATGCCAATGCGTAGTAAACACACCCGAGTTTCAGGTGACTTTGCTTTTAGTGCCTGCTCTTCCCACTGCTTACATAATTGGTGTGGGAAACAATCAGTAAAATCCCCGTTTTCATCTAATACATTATTTTTATTTGGACCATAGTAACCTATGGCTGAACCACTTATTAAAAGCTCAGGTTTTACTGTTAATTGTTCAATAAGATCGCACAATTGAGAAGTTACCGATAAGCGACTTTCTACAAATTGGTCTTTTCGTTTTGTGGTCCAGCGACCGCCCGCTAAAGACTCGCCCGCCAAATTGATTATGATATCGAATTTACAATGCTCCTGAATCTCAGATAATTCAGTAATTAATTTAACTTTACTACTTAATACTTTCTCTGCTGAGTTAATGCTACGAGTTAACACTGTTAGCTCGTAGTTTAATGTTAAAAGCACTTGTACGAGCCTTTTACCAATAAAACCTGTTCCGCCTGTGATCAATATGTTTTTTGTAACAGGTGTATTTTTGGTATTGGGAGTTGATGGTATGTTTTTAATGGTATTGTACTTTTCAAACATTGATGAGGGCATAATGATTTAACCTAAATAAGTGAAGAGAAAACTGTAATTAACTGATTTATCAGCAATACAAGTTAAATAGAGTTATTGATCACTTATTATTGATATTTATACTAGATCTACATCCAAAAGATCTAGTTTTGACTTTGTATAAGGGTTTAATTTATTGGAATGTTGTTATTTTATGCGTTTAACATTTATTGAACGGTTTGTATTTTTCTTTTTAAGATGAATAGCGCCTAATGCCGCTTTTGACAATACGACCTTATCTCCAACTTTTAACCTGACTCTTGCTGAATCATTTTGTTGCCATTTTTGACCGTTAGATAAATAAATAACGTACTGACCTCTAATAAGCTTTTTTATTTTTTCAATTGTAGCGCTTATTTCGGTTAAATCTTGCGCTTGATCTACCTCAGTTTTTCGTAAATGTTCTTTAGCAAAACTATCCACAGCTTTATTTTCAAGCTCTACCTCAGAATCTTTTTTTATTGCCGTAGAGGTTGTTAGTGATAAGTTTTTTAAAGTGCTTACACCATTAGGCGTGTTTTTATCGTAAGCTTTATCATGGCTTTTACTGGTTAAGTCACTTGAAGGATTTACTGCAGCGGCGTTTAAGACATCATCAAAACAGACTAGACGCAAACTATCAGCTTGAGTGTTTTTACAAAGTTGTAATTGATTAATTAACTTTACAGCGTCTGATTGATTATTGTTGTGTGCAAATAGCGGTAATGAAACTAGATTAATGGTTATTAATGCAACATAAATAGATGTTATTTTCATATATTCCTACTGTGATTGTTAATTAGAAAAAAACGATAACGCTCCGCCCCAAATAAGCTGTATTAATAAATTTGTCTTTAACTAGGCTAAAGTTTACCGTTTATAACTTTACCAATTGATTGAGAATGAGTATTATTTACAGCCTACCATGTTTTAACTAGATATTATTCCAATAACAATTTTACATTAACTTTATCGTAAGGAAAGCAATTCAAATGAAATTTGCCTTAATTCAAACCAAAAAAATAGCTGCTAGCTTAATATTAGTTGCAAGTTTTAGTACTTTTTCAGTATTCGCCGGTGGTGAAGTTGGCGATCATGTTAATCACCTTTCAGACAACCTTAAAAAGTATGAAGAAGAAGTTCATTGGTTATCAACTAAAGTTGAAGGTATTGTGACCACTTATCAAAACAATGGCGCTAAAGCAGCTAAATCCGAAGCTTTAATAGAACATTGGGAACACGTTGATTTTCATGCAGCCATTGAAAGTAATTATGTGCTAATATATGCGTCTATTTGGCAGGGCTTATATGGTGTTAAAGAAAGTATTGATAACAAAAAACCTATTACAAATGTTAAAGTTGAGCAGGTAAAATTAGAGCAAGCCCTATGGCAAGCACTTGGTGCTGTTAAAATGGCTGCTAAATATCAAAAAGAAGGTTTATTACCTAAAATTAAAACCACTGCAGAAGCCCCTAAAAACTCTATTGAAGCCCTTGCGGTTATTGATAAAAACCTCCATAAAGTAGTCGCTAAATATGCTGAAAAACTTATTGATACTTCAACCACAATTGTGCACGACACTTACCTTAATTTATTTGAAGGGGTTGAAGGTGAACTTATTGCTTTAGATGCAAGCTTAGTTGAAGCTTTAGAAAAAGACTTTAACGTAATCTTACCTAAAGCAATTAAAGAAAATAAAAGTGTATCGCAAGTACGAGATATAGTTGAAGACATGACTAAAAAACTTAACAAAGCAAAAACTTTACTTGAAAATAGCGCTAAAAATAAAAGGGCTGTATTTTAACTTATGCAACGTAGAACATTTATAAAAACACTTTCTTATTTGGGTGCAGCTAGTGCTTTGCCGTTTTTACCTATTCGTGTTTTCGCACAAACATTAGCTGCATCGCCAACAGGCGCTATATCAGTCAATGATTTACCCAAATTAAACGGTGAATTAACCTTATACCTTGGCAGAGGTGAAGGTGGTCTATATGAAGATGTTCTCAATGCTATAAAAAAACGTAACCCTAATTTTACTTTACGTATTAGGCGCGGACCAACTGCAGCTTTAGCCAACATGATTATTGCTGAAGCCAAGGCTGGCGTTAGCCAAGCAGATTTATTTTGGGCGGTTGACTCTGGCGCTATTGGCCAAGTAACTGGCGCTGGTTTAGCCCAAAAGCTACCTGCTGATTTAACTGAACAACTGCAAAGTGAATTTCGTTTTAATGATTGGGCACCTATTTCTGGACGTATTCGTACCTTGCCTTATAATCCTGAGCGTATAACTGCAAAGCAAATTCCTGATAGTATTATGGCACTGCCAGAGACAAACTTATCTATTGCTTGGGCACCTGCTTATGCCTCTTTTCAATCTTTTGTTACCGCAATGCGTTTAACTGAGGGAGACAAAGCGACGACCCAATGGTTAAAAGCAATGAATGGTAAAGCGAAAAAGTACGCGGGTGAGTTAGGCGTAGTTATGGCTGTTGAGCGTGGTGAAGTTGATTTAGGATTAGCTAATCATTATTACACCTTGCGATTAAAATCTGGTAAACCTGATGCTCGGTTGAAATTAGCTTTTACGAATAATGACGCAGGTTGTTTGGTTAATGTATCCGGTGTTTTGGCATTAAAAAAAGATAAAACAGCAAACGATTTTATTCGTTACTTATTATCTAAAGAAGTACAAACTTATTTTTCTGAACAAGCGTATGAAATTCCGTTAGCAGGTAAATTAGCACCACCTAAGGGCATACCTAATTTGGATCAATTATCACCACCTAAAATAAATTTAACTCAACTTGCTGACTTAAGACCTACATTAACTTTAATGCGTAAAGCTGGCGTAATATGACACGCTGGCCTTTATCGTACTCAATATCTTTAGCTATAACGCTTTTAGCATTTTTTCCAGTTATTATTTTATTTACCCTCGCATCAGACAGCGTACAAATGTTTGATGTACGTAACCTTAATATTTTAAGAAATACCTTATTATTGATGTTATTTACCGCTGCAGGTTCAGTGATAATAGGCGTTCCTTTAGCTTTGTTACTCACCTATGTGCAAATTCCATGGCGCAGGTTTTGGTTAATTTTACTTGCGGCACCTCTCGCCTTACCGAGTTATTTGGGCGCTTTTACTTTTTATGCCGCGTTTGGGCAAGGTGGTGAAATTGAAAATGTTTTTGGTATAACAACGCCTTCTGTTAATGGTTTATTTGGTTCAAGTTTGATCATGACCTTATATACTTATCCATTCGTTTTGTTAAGCACTCGCGCCGCATTAAGTAGTTTAGATGCTAGCCAAGTTTATGCAGCGCGAACCTTAGGCATGTCGTTACTATCGAGTATTTGGTATGTTGCTTTACCTCGCATACGCAATGGCATAGCTGCCGGAACACTATTGGCCGCGATGTACGCTTTGTCTGATTTTGGCACACCCGCCATTATGGGGTTAGACACTTTTACCCGTGAAATTTATGTTGAATATAATGCCTTTGGTTTAAGCCAAGCGGCAATGTTATCTTTACAGTTGTTAGTGCTTGTTGTGTTGATGTTATATCTTGAATCAAAGTTTAAAGGCAGCCAAGAACCTCCTGGTCGCCACCTCACCTTTTGGCCCAATCGCTGGCAAGCTAACTTATTATTACTGACCACTTTACCGGTGGTAATTTTAGCCATTGTATTACCATTGGCGATATTTTTTTTGTGGTTATGGCGCGAAGGCTCCGGCGGTTTTGATATTTCTTATGCTTTGAATTCAGCCTATGCGTCAATGCTAGCGGCAATATTTGCTGTTTTATTAGCGTTACCACTGGCTTGTGCTGCGGTTAAAGGCACTATTGGTCGTATTATGGAGCGAATTACTTTTATCGGTTTTGGGATCCCCGGTATTGTTATGGGTACAACCTTAGTTTACGCTGGTTTGCAATTACCATTTTTATATCAAACGTTGGCATTATTGATCTTAGCTTACGTATTAAGGTTTTTACCCTTAGCTGTAAGCGCTATTAGAAGTTCAACAGAAAGTTTAGACAATTCCTTGGTAAACGCTGCCCGTGTATTAGGCGCTAGCCCTAAAGAGGCTTATCGTCGTATTACTTTACCATTAACCATGCGCGGCATAGTTGCTGGCGCGGCTTTGGTATTTTTAGAAGTAATGCGCGAATTACCTGCTACCCTATTGTTAGGTCCTATTGAATTTGAAACGTTAGCCACTTATTTATGGCGTGTATACGAAGCCGGTTATTTTGGCAAAGCGGCAATTCCCGGTTTAATATTAATATTTATATCAGGATTAGGACTAACAATAATGTTTAGCACAGAGCGTTGGAATAATGTTAACTCAAATGAAGGGAGCCAACGTTAATGCTTACCATTAATAACCTATCGATAAAGTATGGTCACACTAGCGTGGTCGACAATTTAAACTTACAACTAGCGGGTGATGAATTACTTATGTTAGTTGGCCCAACTGGGTGTGGTAAATCAACCATTTTAAAGGCGCTAGCCGGATTAATCCCTATTGCGCAGGGCGAAATCTGCCATCAACAATGGACTGCAAATGTTAAGCAGCATGTTGCACCTGAAAAACGTAATGTCGGAATGGTGTTTCAAGACTTTGCTTTATTCCCGCATTTAAGCGTTGAAAAAAACATTACCTTTAGGTTAACCGACCAAAGTGAAGCTGAACGCTGGATAAACACTTTGGGTTTGCAAGCTTTGCGCCATGTTAAACCGAGTAATTTATCAGGCGGACAAAAACAACGAGTGGCTTTAGCGCGAACATTGGCTCATCAACCTGCTTTTATTTTATTAGATGAGCCTTTATCTAATTTAGATGCCGCATTAAAAGACAATTTACGTTGGGAAATTCGCGCCGCCTTAAAAACTGCTGGTATTCCAGCTATTTGGGTAACGCATGACCAAGAAGAAGCTTTATCAGTTGGCGATCGCATTGGTGTATTACGGGCCGGAAAGTTAGAACAAATTGATAAACCTGAATTTTGTTATAACCACCCGACTAACCGATTTGTAGCGCGATTTTTGGGCGAAGTTAATTTTATTTCAACCCAAGTTATACTAGGGAAAAATCTTGTAGTACCGGAATTAGGCTTTGAACAGGCTATGGATAAAAATATTTTAAACAAATGCGTTGATTTATTATTAAGACCCGAAGATTTGACTATACACGGTGATATAAACGGTAAAGGGAAAATTTTAGCCAAACGTTATGAAGGCAGTAGCCGTTTGTATCATGTTAAAATAAATAATAATGTAGTAAAAGTAAGAACACATCACGAAGTAAATTTAAAAGAAGGTCAATCAGTTAGTTTAACCGTAACCTCTACTAAGCCTATTACTGTGTTTGAAGAAGCTTAATGATTATCTTAATGGTTATAAAGAGTTTGTTGGCAATATACATGGCTAGTATGATTAATATGACTGAGGGTAAATAAAATTCTTTACAGCTTATGAGTAAAAGTTGATTAATGCTTGCCATTCAAGCTTCTGGCATCAGCACATGGTGGCGATAGGCAGGTTTTACTCGCCCACCATCAATAGCTGAAATCATATGATAAATAACAGGGCTGATTTGTCCTTTATCGTTTTTTAAAAAATAGGTATGCCCTTTTCTATCACCCCAACTATTATTAAAATTATCACAATCTACTTCATACACATTACGCGATAATTTAGCTTCCGACATAGATTCATTGCCGGTCATTCCTAAACGACGCGATACAGTCATATTTTTTAAATTAGCCAATTTACTCGCAGGCATTGCTAAATCATCATTCGCGTAATAAACCACAACATTTCTAGCTGAATCAGGAATATATCGACCTTTTTCATTATATTCTAGGGTGTGATTAACCACATCGGCAGCGACCATAAACACGTTTCTAAAAAGCTGCGGCATATTTCCACTCATGTCATAAGTTGCCCAATTGCTGATCGAATTTCTTAATACGCGATTCCCCATTGAATGAGCTAAAACATTCATTCTACGTGTGCAAGGATCCAACTTTTTTGCCTCTTCTTTACGCCAATCGTCAAATTTACCAAACATACGGGAAAATGCATCGCCACTTGCTCTTGATGCTCGTTGATCATCCCAATAATCATCCATAAATGCCACTACTGAATCATCGTCGCATGGCCAAATAATAGGCACTATATGAACTAAGCCAGGTTTTAATTCATCAAACATACTTTGTAAGATTTCAGCGTTAGGAAAAACATCAGTTTCACCTAAATTATTAAATCCGTGAATATAAAATAAAATTTGCGTATTGCCATGTAAATCTTTTAGTGCTTGAAAAAATGCTTTACTCCCAATTTCAATATAATTGTCAACTCCTTTTCTTAAACAAAAATACATATCTTGCCTGACACTGGTATTTTGCATTGAAAAACTTATTTTACGACCTTTTCTTGTTTTATCTGACTGTATAGGCGTTCGATTTGTTGCAAATAACATAGTTACTGCCTCTTTATAGTTAACCTGAATCTGAGTAAGCAATATTCCACAATAACGTTATTTTAAGCGTTCTCGGCGTTACTTATTATCAATAACCCATATTGATAATAAAAATGTTTTGATAACGAATAAACTATCATCATTGTGACGTGCACTAAAATATTATTGACTTAAAGATTCATTGTGCTGAACTAAGATTAGTTAGCATAAATGGAATTTAAATATTAATTTACTGATTAAATTATAAACAGAACATTTTATAATGCCAGCCTTAACCGTAATAATTAGGTAGTTCTATTTAGCTAGTTATTACGTCATTAAAGTAGCTTGTGAGTGCCTCACTTTGTTAACCATTGTTAATAATTCACTCGCTGCTATAGCATCTGAAAGTGCACGGTGGTGACACTCCATGGTAATATCAAAATGTTTTGTTAAATTAGCAAGTGAATAACTTTTTAAGCCTTTGAAGTATTTTCGAGTTTGCTGGACTGTACATAGTTTAGGCCTACGATAGCTTCGGTTTAAACGTGCAAATTCTTCACGGATAAACCCATAATCAAAATTTACATTATGCGCAACAAAAATACAGTCTTGCGTAAATTTTTCAACTTTATCAGCAATATCGGCAAATAAAGGTGCATCGGCGACCATTTTATTACTAATACCGGTAAGCTTAGTAATGCTTGTAGGTATTTTACGTTGGGGATTAAGCAAGCTTTCCCATTGTTCAACAACCTTGCCATCTACAATTTTTACCATACCTATTTCAGTAATTTTATGTACCCCCGAGCGCCCACCCGTTGTTTCAATATCTATCACTGCATATGGCTGCATGGGGTCTATGGTCCAGTCAACCGTTGTAATGCCTACCTCAATACCAAAGCTACGTAAGCTTTGGTATTGCATTAGTTGATTTCGTTTAAGAGAGTCGCCATTTGCTTTTACTTCTTCAAACCGTAATTTGTTATTTTCAAGCACCATAATATCTGGGTAGCCGTTATTGTATAAATGCCAATTTTTGCACATGGCAAGTAACTGATTTTTTAAACCTTGTAGCGGTGCGTATTCTATCAAAATCTTCAAGCTATCAAGCATTTTTACATGCCAATTAACAATTCCTTGCCTTTTACCAAAATGTGCTACTGCATTTTTAGTTAATAACATCAATAAATCTTTGCTAGTATTAATGTTATTAAGTCGTTGGTGTATCTGTTGCTCTGCTACTTGTAAAAATTGATAGTGCTGAAGACAAACAGGTAAATAATCAAATGGTGTGGCTAAACCTAAGCCTTCAAGTTGAAATAATTCGTACCAAAAGCATAATCCAAATAAGTTGTTCCATAAGTGATTTTCGGTTCGCCAAGTTTCAATATGTCGAGCGTGGTAATAAGCAATGACTCCTTGTTCAACACTACCTTTAAAAGTTTCATCTAATAAAAGGTGTCTATTACTTTTTCGCAACATATCCGTAAGCATACTCGTACGCTTTTGCTGGTACTTAAGGGCAAGAAAGTCTTCTGCAAACTGTAAAAGATTGTCGTTTATAGGATCATTAAGGATTTCATTTAACCTTGCATTTACTTGTTGTTTTAAGCCAAGTTTATAAGCCTGCCGACACCAGAACTCTTGTGCTAAGGGGTCTTGTAAATTACTGGTAATATCTAAAGCTTTTTGATGATCAAAAACAAGCATCTGTTTAGCGAGTATATAATGAAGTTTTTCGAAAGTTGCTTTCGCCCGTGATCCTATAGGAGTAGGTAGTTCAGCTAAAAAATTATTAATAGACACAGCATTATTAAAATTCATAATTTTAGCTTCGCTATAGGCTTTTTTCAAAACAAAACTACTAAAGGCACTTTCATAGTTTTTAAATCGCGATTGCATTTGAGCTTCGGCTTCACGGGTACGAACTAAACCTAAGTCACGCATTGAAAATTGATTAAGCTTTCCGTTGGTATGACCAAAATATAAAAATAAAAAATACTCTATAAACTCATCAGTGGTACAAACAATATAATTTTGAGCCAAGTGACTTTGCGCTATTTTTTGAGGGCAAAGGATTTGACATTGTAAAATATGATGATCTTTGTTGGTGCTTTTAAGTAGGCGTGGTGCATTTGAATCAGCTAAATTATGATATAACTCTGCTAGTTCAGGTTTAGTTAATTGATTTAAAAACACTGGAACGTCTTGTTGGGCTATTGGTTTAACAAAACCTAATTTAGCTAAATCATCTAACATATTGATAGCATCAGGGATTTCATTAAACTGTAGTGAATGTTTTTTTATTATTGCATGCTTTCGATTTATCATTCTAACCAATAAACATTGTTGTAAGTGGCTAGCCTCTGCATAACAAGTTAAGAATTTTTTATCTTTTTGACTGAGTAAATGTGCATTAGGCCCTTTTACAAAAGCTAAAAACTCAAAAAAGTGAGTATGATAATAAAATGTAGGTAATTCACGTAATGTCATATTTTTTGTTTAATAGTAATATTGAAATTTATGTAATAAGCTTTGAGTAGCTGTTTAAATATACAGTTGTTTTTGGTTTTTGTGAATGTTTATTTTTAAAAAATTTTCATGTGATAGTGTTATGTGTGCATGTGATAGAGTTAGCTGTAAAAAAGAATAAATTGGGAAATAGCTAAGTCTCGTTCTGAAAGGTTTTTACAATTATATGGATTAACTCTTATTAAAATTATAAAATCGCAAGAGGAAGTATCAGAATAGTTGAGTATTAAATTCCACACTTTGAATGGTAACGGGTATATGCTGGTTAAATATGGTACTTAAAATAACTAAGTTATTGTAAAGTTAGGGTATTATTAGCTAAGCACCCATAAATTAATCAATAATTATTCTCAGTTACTCAACACGGCATATAAAATTTATAGGTTAATAATGAAGCGAATTGTTTTATACACCATGGAAAATTGTCCACACTGTAATACTGCTAAACAATATTTAGATAGTAATAAAATAGCGTTTCGTTTATGTAACGTTAAAACGACTGTTGGGAAAAAAGAATTTTACAAAACTGGCTTTAGAAGTTTGCCTGTACTTAAAATTGGCGATCAGTGGTTAAATGGTTTTTCTATTAAAGGCTTTAAATCTGCTTATAATAGTTAACTTATATTGAAGATACAAAGTGGGATTATGGTTCTGTTTGCTCTAACCTTCGATTATTTAGGTGATAAATAACCGACATTACTTTAAATAAAAGTAGTGTCGAAGATATAAAAAATACAATCCAATAGACTTTAAACCAATTCATGCCCTCACCTAGTACAAAATCTACAGGTATATCGAAGAAAGAATAAAAAATAACATTATACAATTTAAACCACACCCCAAAAAGTATAATACTGATCAGCTTACCCACCATTAGATTTCCCTAGCCTATACCAATTACCAATTATTAAAATCAAGTATTACAAATTTACTTGTTGAATTTAAATCGTAATAAATTAGCATGCTTTGCTGTGTTTAAAAAGAATAAACGCGCCTCAGCGCGTTTATTAAAATAAAATTAAGGCTTGCCTTTAAAAGCTTGCGCTAACAAACAACCATAATTTATTGGTATCAACTTTACCTGTACCGGCATCACCGGCTGAGTATGATGCTAATTTAATACCGGCTTTATAATTTTTTGCAAAACCTTTGGCGTACACTGCGTCAATTTCTGAACCTAAATCTGCACTGCCTTCATCAGCTGAAAAGTCATGATAAGCAACGGTTAGTCCTCCTCCCATTATTTTAGTTGAAAGTGCTAGATAAATATCTTGCAAACCAACACCAGGTGTTCCTAAAAATTGATCAGCCCAACCATTAAATTTATGGGCAGTAGCTAAAGGAGTAGCAAAACCTACATTGTTGTCACTTCCTAACGATTCGAAGCCAATTTTAGCTGAGAATTTGTCAAAGTTATAACCACCCTCAACCATGAAATACATAGGATCAGCATTGTTTACTGTGTTTGACTGCGTTGCAAGTTCAACAGCGTATGAAAATTGGTCTTTTTTACCTGTTAAGCTAGCACCGTAAGTGTCAATTCCATTACGGGTATTGTTATCAACTTCTATTAAATAAGCATATGCAACTAATTTACCTACAGAGGATTGGTATGCTAGGTTTAATAAATGATCTTTAGAATCCAAGTCTTTTGCTTGAGCAAATATACGATTTCGTTTGCTGATATACGAGTAGCTACCCGTTAGTTTATCAGAGGCTTTATAAATAAAGGTTGCAGCATCAAAAGTTTGTCTGTCTTGTCTCCAACCTACATGACCAACAAAGCGATGTCCGTCTAACGTAATGACCTGTCGCCCTACTTTTGCTGTAAACTTATCTTTACTGTATTGAAGATAAGCTTGATCTAATTCAGTGGTTTCAGGATCCGCTATAACTGAATAAATACCCGCATTTTTACCATTGGTATTGTTGTAGTCGTCTACCCCAGCGATAACTCGCGAGTCTTCAAACTCAATAACCGCAGAGAAGCCATCATAAGTTGCTGTTGCGTAGTTTAAACGTGTTCTTAAGGTTAAGGCGTTTGCATCTTTAAGTGCATTATCTTGATCTACAGATTCATAACGTAAATTAAAATCAAGTGATGTTTTAGCATCTGTTGCTGCAATGGCAGTTAACGACGTTGATGCAAGTAACGCACTCATTAATGTCGCAATTTGAGTAGTTTTCATGTGTTTCCCTTATGTATTTAATTATATTTTTATAAAAAATTTATGTAAAACGTGTTGTTTAAAAACTTAAAGTAAATCGCATTAAGCAATTTTTTCTGTTTTAGTTGTAGTCTTTTTCGCTGTACTAATAGTTTCTACTTTTCGTTGTTTTTCATACAGAAATGTTAATACAGATGATCGTAAATTATTGTACTCGGCGTTTTTAGATAACGCTAAACGATCACGAGGACGAGGAAGATTAACATCAAGAATTTCACCTACTGTTGCCGCTGGTCCATTCGTCATCATGACAATTCGATCTGATAGTAGAACAGCTTCATCAACATCATGGGTGATCATAATAACAGTGTTGTTTAGCTCGTCTTGAATTTCCATTAATGAGTCTTGCATATGTGCACGAGTTAACGCATCTAACGCACCAAAAGGTTCGTCCATTAACAAAACCTCTGGTTGCATGGCAAGTGCTCTAGCAATTCCTATGCGTTGTTTCATACCGCCAGATATTTCATCTGGCAATTTGTGTGTAGCATGATCCATGTGCACTAGATTAATATTGTGATTAATCCACTCTTTCATTTCTTTTGCAGACATTTTTCCTTTAAACACTTCTTTTACCGCTAACTCTACGTTTTGATAACAGGTTAACCAGGGAAGTAAAGAATGGTTTTGAAATACCACAGCACGCTCAGGACCCGGTTCATTAACTTCTTTGTTATTAAGTAATACGCCGCCTTTTGTTGCTTGATATAAACCTGCTACTACATTCAATACGGTTGATTTACCACAGCCTGAGTGGCCAATTAATGAAATAAATTCACCTTTTTTTATTTGCAAGTCTACGTTTTTTAATGCGGTAAAATCCCCTTTAGGCGTAGGGAAAACCATATCAATTTTGCTTATATTTAATAGTGTCGTCATTATTTATCCTAATCATATCTAATGTGGCTTAATGCACGGGTTTATAGTTTTGCGCTCTCTTTGTTCCAAGACACATGATATTGAATTTTTTGCATTATTCGGTCTAATAAAAACCCAATAAAACCAATCACTACAACAGCAGTCATTATTCTGCTTAAAGAATCTGAACTACCATTTTGAAACTCATCCCATACAAATTTACCCAAACCAGGATTTTGAGCTAACATTTCAGCGGCAATAAGTACCATCCATGCAACGCCTAACGACATTCTCATACCGGTAAAAATAGAAGGAATAGCCGCCGGTAATACAATTTTCTGAATATGCTTAAATTTGGGTAAACGTAAAACTTTACTTACGTTGTCCCAGTCTTGATTGATACTGGCTACACCAACCGAGGTATTTATAACCATTGGCCAAATACAACAAAGCGTTACAGTAATTAAAGAATTAACAAAAGATTTAGCAAAAAAAGGATCATCAGACACATATAAAGCACTTACCGCCATTGTGACTAATGGTAACCACGCTAAGGGTGAAACAGGTTTAAATATTTGAATGATAGGATTAATAGCTGCGTTTAAATTTTTACTTAACCCTATTGCTATACCTAAAGGTATGGCGAGTAATGCTGCTAAAATAAAACCGCTTAATACGGTTATTAAACTGGTAATAATTTGATCTAAAAAAGTTTCTTTACCTGTATATGAACGTATTTTAGCTTCATAAGTGGGATCTTTAGCTACCCTTTTAGCATTTCTAATGTCTTGTCGTTCGTAAAAATCATCGGCTTTCTTGCGTTCTGCAACATGCTCACTGTAGAGGTTAACAATTTGAGTTTTAACCTCTGACGGTCCTGGAAATTTTCCTAACGAGGTATCAATGCTGCTTGCTGCTAAGGTCCATAAAAATAGAAAAAATAGCATACCAATAACAGGTAGTAGTATTGGTTTTGCGTATTGATTAAAAAAAGTTAAACTTTTCTTTAACTGGCTTAAATTTAATTTTTCTATAACGTTTTTACTTATCAAGGTGGTCATTTACTCTTCCTCTTTGCCTAAACATCAAACAAGTGGCTATAAAAGTACTCTCTAAAAATCAATAGCCACTGTTGTAAACTTAAATTTTATCGGCGTTTTTTAGACCAATACTAAACTTATTAATGTAAGCATTAGGCTGATTTCCGTCATAAACTAAGTCATCAATAAAGTGTGTTTGAGGTTTGCGAAAGCCTGTTTCGTTAGTAAAGTCAGGAAACTCACTGGCTTTAATTAACTTATCAGCAATAAGAGATTTAGCGGCGGCAATATAAATGTCTGGACGGTAAACCTTTTTAGCGATATCTTTGTACCAGCTATCAGGTTTGTGTTCGCTTATTTGTCCCCAACGACGCATTTGTGTTAAATACCATATAGCATCTGAGTAGTAAGGGTATGTTGCGTTGTAACGGAAAAAAACGTTAAAGTCTGGCACTGATCGTTTATCGCCCTTTTCGTATTCAAAAGTTCCCGTCATTGAGTTTGCAATAACATTGTAATCTGCACCAACATAGTTTGATTGCGATAAAATTTTAACCGCTTCAGGACGATTAGCATTGTTATTATCGTCTAACCATTTTGCAGCTCGGATCAATGCGCGAGTTAATCTAAGCGTTGTATTTGGATATTTTTCGGTAAATGTTTTTGAAAGCCCAAACACTTTTTCTGGGTTATTTTTCCAAATTTCATAATCAGTTACAACCGGTACACCAATACCTTTAAATACAGCTTGCTGATTCCATGGTTCACCAACACAGTAGCCATAAATTGTTCCGGCTTCCATTGTTGCGGGCATTTGTGGTGGTGGGGTTACTGAAAGCTGAACTTGCGCATCAATATTACCTGCAGTATCACCTTTATGTGGAGCATAAAAACCAGGATGAATACCACCAGCAGCTAACCAATAACGAAGTTCGTAGTTATGTGTTGATACAGGAAATACCATACCCATTTTAAATGGCTTACCTTTTTCAATGTAACTTTCTACAACAGGTTTTAGTGCATCAGCTTTAATGGGATGAACTGGACGTCCGTCAGCCATTTTAGGAATGTTAGGCTTCATTTCAGCCCAAATTTTATTAGATACGGTAATCGCGTTACCATTTAAATCCATTGAAAACGGCGTTACAATTTCTGCTTTTGTTCCGTAACCAATTGTTGCAGCTATCGGTTGTCCTGCTAGCATGTGAGCACCATCTAAACGACCGTCAATAACACCGTCTAGCAATACTTTCCAATTTGCTTGTGCTTCGATTGTGACGTATAGACCTTCATCCTCGAAGTACCCTTTTTCATAAGCGATAGCAATGGGTGCCATATCAGTTAATTTGATAAAGCCAAATTTAAGCTCTTCTTTTTCTGCAAATCCTATTTCTTGTGCGTGAAGTGTTAGGGTAGTAACAGCGCCGGTGAGTAAACAACTACTTACGATTAATGCATTACACAATTGTTTATTAAAAATTTTCAATGGTTTAGCAAACATACTTTTCTCCGAATATAAAGCCCACTACAATTCTGAAAATCAGATTTATGAGCTGCAATGCCAAACTAATAAATAACTACGCCGTTGCAGAAACATTAGTTAACTGTGTGATAAGTGTTTTATGCCTACAAGACTACTTGCCTAATTTAGGTTTGTAGTAAAAGTAAGTACATGGTAATAACTCAATTAAATATATTTTAATTAATCAATATTCACTTATCATCAACTTGTAATTCAAACTTCATGCCAACAAATTTTTATCATTTTATTTCAGTTGCTTATGAATATACAATCAAATTTTTAGAGTATTTATTCAATTAACCGCACTCATTTTGAACACAAACCTTTACATTTGGTGCACGATGAAAGGCTATAAAATTGCGGCTAATGACAAAACGTTTTTAGCAATATCTTCAAGCTTATGACCATTATCCATCGCCATTTTACGCATGCAGTGATAAGCCTCTTGCTCTGAATATTGTTTGTTTTGCATAAGTAAAAATTTGGCTTGTTCAATAGTACGTAGGTTAGCTAACTTATTTTTGGTAACGGAAAGTTCTTTTTGAAGTTGTTGTAGTTGATCAAAATATGCACTAGCAGAAATTATTATCGTATTTATACCTGTAAAATTACTTTTATTGACAATATAAGTGGTAACACCGGAGTTTATCAAATGGGGGACGTGTTGAGTGCCTTCTTCTGCTGAAAACATAATAATAGGGATTTGCTTATGCTGAACAATCGCTTGTATGCTTTCGTAAAAACAAGCTTGGGGGGAAAGCACATCGATAACAATAATGTTGGGTTTAAAGTTTTTAAGATCGTCTATTAATAACTTACTTTCAGGTTGGTTAGTTATTAAACAACTAACGGGTAATACAGCGCAAACTTTATAAACAGAATGAGATAACGACTGTATTAACTCATTCTGTTTTTCTGGGTTGTCACTAATGAAAAGCACCAAATACTTATTTTTATGTTCGCTTTGTGCTGAAATTTTTTTTGAATTAGCCATGGCTTTCTCGGTATGTATAAACCTTACACAGGAAAAGTTAAATAACTATCCAAGTTTTAGACCAAAACAAATCAGCTAGAGTATTCATTAAATATCAATAAGTTGAAGGTGTCTTCTAAGGTTTTAATAAACCAGTGAGCATAAATGATGCAAGATTGCGCTAAAATGGGTTGTTGTAGAAATCATTAGTAGTAGGTATTAATAATCAAATTGATATTAAAAAGCATGAAAGGCATTTGAAAAATAGCCGCAGCTTCTCTCAATCAGGAATCTGCCAGAATTAAGCTACATTAACAGCAAACAAGCCAGTGCTTTAATCTCATTTGGTTTTAATTCCCCGCCGCTTGCGGCGTAAAATAGATGCATGAGCGAATTTATACATAAAAGTCACAATGTGACAGTGCTGATTTACCATCTTGTCCTCCCTGCAAAGTATAGAAGGGCGGTTGTCGATGCTAGTGTTGATCGAGTTATTACTTAGACTTGTACAGAAATAGAGAGACGTTACGAGATAAAGTTTTTAGAAATAGACTCAGATGAAAACCACATACACTTTTTAGTTCAGTCTGTGCCAATGTATAGCATCACTAAACTTGTAACGATAATTAAAAGTTTAACAGCAAGAGAAGTTTTCAAAAAATGTCCCCATGTTAAAAAGCAATTATGGGGTGGTGAATTTTGGTCTGATGGATATTTTGCCAGTACGGTTGGTAAGCATGGAGATGAAAAAATGATAAGAAATTATGTGAAAAAACAAGGTAATAACTACGAGCAGTTACACAGTGAACATCAGTTAGCGATATTATAAATAAAACACCCCGCTCACGAAGTGAGTTCTGCGTAGCAGAAGGGCTTGCCCCAGGGATGTTTACTTCGTTTACGTGTCACTTCAATTAGAGTTTGTATCCCTTGCCAGATATTACCTTCTGTAATCCATTCGCTCATTCTTAGTTGGCGATAGTAGCGACTTTCTATACGGCCATGCCCGCTATCTATTTCTTCATGACTTTCAATATACTTGGGTGTATCGCGTGTTACTTCATGGAAATAAGCCGCTATTTCTTCTTTTAGCTTTTTATGATTATTTTTGACGCATAATACATAGTCGCCACCGTTCTTGAGGATTTTACTCACAATTTTCTTTTGTGTGTTCATCGCATCAGCACTGACTATAGCGCCTGATATATTTAGTGTATCTAGCATGTCTAATACACTACTATTTTCATTCTTCTTACCTTCACTGCGAGCTTGCGCTAATACAAGACCATTGGATTTGCTCCAAGCCTTAATACTATGCAAAGCACTATGTCGTTCACCATCAAAAGAATGTCGTAGCGTTTTACCATCAATAGCTATTTGTTCTTTTCTATTATCTCGTCTGACTTCGTTAACCCAATTAATGAAGGCTTGATTAAACGTAAGCCCCTAACCAACCGCCTTGTTGATCTTCCAAGGCAGTAATGCCTCTACATCTTCAAGTGTTTTTGCTTGGGGTAATAACGTGAAGACTGTTTTTAAATAAGCTGACGGCTCTAGG
>Ga0115029_1000894_pt1 | contig 24666 bp, 18 predicted proteins | sample SidtaG_3_FD_87297 | JGI IMG/M metagenome (GOLD analysis project Ga0115029, IMG submission 87297) | Marine algal microbial communities from Sidmouth, United Kingdom - Sidmouth_Asex1 metaG | ecosystem: Host-associated > Algae > Red algae > Unclassified | place: Sidmouth, United Kingdom | collected... | reverse complement strand
TCACCCGTCACCCGTCACCCGTCACCCGTCACCCGTCACCCGTCTTCTGTCCTTTTTATAATCTTTCGAACACCGTCCCTATTTATACTCGAAACATGCACATCATAGGCAATATCAATATTCTGATAAACCTCTTTCATCGCCTCTCCAACCTTTTGAGCAGTCGTTTCTCCTTTACTAAAAGCAAAAATAGACGGGCCAGAACCTGAAATACCACAACCTAAAGCTCCTGTTTCTAATGCAGCTCCTTTTACATCGTCAAATCCTGGAATCAAAATTGATCGAATCGGTTCTACAATATGGTCTATCAAAGAGCGACCGATAAGGTCGTAGTCTTCGGTAAATAATCCTGCTATCAAGCCGCCTACATTGCCCCATTGTTTGATACCGTCGGCCAAAGTAATCTTGGTTTTCAATATACTTCGAGAGTCGGAAGTCTTAACTTCTATTTGCGGATGAATAACCGTAGCATACAATTCAGCAGGACTGTGAATGGGAATAATATCCAAAGGCTCATAGCTACGAACCAAAGTAAAACCACCGAATAGGGCAGGAGCCACATTATCGGCATGGGCGACACCGCTAGCCAAACGTTCACCCTCCATAGAAAATTTGACAAGTTCTAAAGTTGAAAAAGGTTTTCCCAATAATTCGTTCATGGCCCAAACTGCGCCTGTCGAGCTTGCGGCACTACTTCCGATACCGCTTCCAGCCTTAATTTTTTTATAGATTTCGATTTCGAATCCGCCGACATAATTGCTCTTTTCTAACAGAGCCAAACCTGCAACGCCAGCAACATTTTCAAGCGTTTCCATCGGTAGATCTTGACCTTCTAGTTTAGTAATTCGAATGCCTTTTTCGTCTACTTTTCTAATGACCATTTCGTCCCCAACGGAATCCAATGCTACGCCCAGCACGTCAAATCCGCAGGAGATGTTGGCGATAGTGGCCGGGCAGAATATTTTGATTTCGTTGTTGTTCATACTCATTTTTTAGCTCCCCTCTTTAGAAAAAGAGGGGAATGAATTCCGCTTGCGGAAGAAAGGGGAGTTTGACCCGTAAACTAGCTCGCGTACCGCTGAGGAATTATTACAAAGGCCAATCGCACGTGAGCAAGTTTGCGGTTCAAACCCTCCGTCTTCGCTAAAGCGAATCCACCTCCCTTCATCTCAAGGGAGGAGCGGTTTAATTTCTAATTTACCTTCCTTCTAAAAATTTACTCCCATCAAAGGATTCTGTAGTTTAAAGTTTCCGGTAAAGTTATATGATAGGTAACTTGAAACCAGAAACGACAGAAACCTTTAGAAGTTTCCTATTCGAATAACATCGGCAAAGATACCAGATGCAGTTACTTCCGCTCCAGCTCCTGCCCCTTTAATGATCATGGGCTGGTTAGGATATCTCTCCGTATAAAACAATACGATATTATCACTTCCTTCCAAATTATAAAAATCATGTCCCTTTGGAATTTCTTGCAAGCCTACACTTGCTTTTCCATCTTCATATTGTGCCACATATTTTAGTTTGCTATTTGATTTGGCTGCTGCTGTATAAAGTTTTTGGAAAGCGTTTTCATGTTTTTTTAATGAAGCGAAGAACTCATCGTTGTTTTTGGTGTTCAAACTTTCTTTTGGCAGAAAGGGTTTGTTTTCAATATCGTCGATTTCAAGTTGGTTTCCACTTTCCCGTGCTAAAATCAATATTTTTCGCATCACGTCGATTCCGCTCAGATCGATTTTTGGGTCGGGTTCGGTATAGCCTTCTTCTTGGGCTTGTTTTACGATATTGCGAAAGGTGGTTTTATCATTGAAATTGTTGAATACGAAATTCAAACTTCCTGAAAGTACGGCTTGAATCTTTAATACTTTGTCCCCCGAAGCAATTAGATGCTTTAAGGTGTCAATAATCGGTAATCCAGCGCCTACATTAGTTTCAAAGAGAAACGGTGCATTGTATTCCCGCGCCAAATCTTTCAGATTTTGATAGTTCTCATACTTCGACGAGCATGCAATCTTGTTACAGGTAACCACCGAAATACTGTTGCCCAAATATGAACCATAGGTCGAGGCTACTTCATCACTTGCCGTATTATCGACAAAAATACTGTTACGATGATTTAGTTTTTGTACCGTTTCAAAGAATGTCGTTTTATTCGCTTTGTCACCATCGGCCAATAGACTTTTCCATTTATCCAAAGAGATGCCCCCTTCTTGGAAAACCATTGTGCGGGAATTTGAAATTCCGACGACCCGAATGTTCAATTTTAGATTGTCCTTTAAAAAAGAACGTTGTTGCCGCACTTGCTCCAAAAATTTTGCGCCTACGTTACCGACACCCATCACAAAAAGGTTGAGCTGTTTAATATTCTCTTCGAAAAACTCTTCATGGAGCGCATTCAATGCTTTTTTTACATCACTTTCAATGATTACCGCAGAAATATTACGTTCGGAGGCGCCCTGTGCGATTGCCCTGATATTTACGTTGTTACGGCCAAGAGTGCTGAACATTTTACCGCTCAGGCCTTGATGCCGTTTCATATTGTCACCGACAAGGGCGATAATGGCCAAATCGGATTCGGCGATGGCAGGCTTGATTATACCGCGCTCGATTTCGTATTCAAAAGCCGTGTCCACAATGCTTACGGCACGCTCAATATCGTTGGCCGAAATACCCACACAAATAGAATGCTCGGAAGAGGCCTGCGTAATAAAGACCACGCTAATGCTTTCTTGAGAAAGTACTTCGAAAAACCGTTTGGAAATTCCTGGAATACCCACCATGCCGGGACCTTCCAGCGAGAGTAAAGCGGTATGGCCTACGTGCGAAATGCCACGAACGGTCTTTCCTTTCTCGTTTGTATTTTTGGTGATAAGCGTACCGGGATTATCAGGATCAAAAGTATTCTTTATATGGATGGGAATACCTTTTGATAAAACAGGCTGTATCGTCGGGGGGTATAAGACCTTGGCTCCGAAATGGGAAAGTTCCATCGCCTCTTCGTAGGAAATATGCGGAATGGCCTTGGCCTGTTTCACGAGTCTTGGGTTGGCGGCGTACATACCGCTGACGTCCGTCCAGATTTCGAGGGCCTCGGCATTTACGGCCGCGGCCACGATAGCTGCGGTATAATCGGAGCCGCCTCTTCCTAAGGTCGTTGAGTTGCCATCTTCGGAGGAGGCGATAAACCCTGCCATTACCACTACCTTGTTCGGTACTTCTGAGAGATGGTAATGGCAATTGGCGTTCGTAAGGTCGAAATTAACCTTTGGCTTCCCTCCGGTAATGCCATAGGTCTTGATAAGTTTTCTGCTATCGACGTAGACGGCATCCAAGCCTTCTTGCACGAAGAATTCGCTGATGATGTAAGACGATAAAAGTTCGCCATAGCTAACGATTTTATGGGAAAGCCGCATTGTGGCCTCCCCAATTAAATAAGCTCCTTCCAAAAGCGTTTCCAATGTGTTGAGCTCGGTTTTTACTTTACTCAAGACCTTGCTTTGGGCGTTTATATGGATAAGTTCTTTCACTATGGTGAGATGCTTTTCCTCGACTTCTTGTAAAACCTTTTTATAGTCCTCGTTCTGACTGGCGGCCAGGCCGGCAGCGACCAAAAGCTTATCGGTAACTCCGCCCACAGCGGAAACAACAACTATAGATTTAGTACCAGCAGCCTTGACGACGTTTCTTACCAAGCGTATATTTAGAGAGCCGGCAACCGAGGTGCCACCGAATTTTAAAACTTTCATTTGAATACTAAATATTGTTAATTTTTTTTAGAGTGGGCTCGGAAAAGCGCAAGACCAACGGATATATTGTTGCTTACCCCAAGCGGGTAGTGATACCAAATATTGTAATGGAACCATTGGTCGCGAAGAAGAATTCAGTTGATATGTCCGTTTTACTGTGTTGTACCATAAAATATAAAGTTTCAAAAGTAGTATTTTTGGGGTCTTAATCAAATTTTTTGCGAACTAGTTATTGAGTTACTATCAATGATAATTTAATTTAAATTTTGAAAAATTAATTACACATGCATTCTTAATAGTCCTCCTTTCCCGTTTCCTCCCGTAGAGGAAAAGATAGAAGTTATGTGTAATTAATTTTTTTGTTCAATACGATAACCGAAAAAACAATGAAACTCTTATCTGCCAAACAAATATATGCCGCTGATAAATTTACCATAGAAAAAAAAGGAATTACCAGCGACGGATTAATGGAAGATGCAGCCCTGCAACTATTCAATTGGCTGCATCTTCGTATGCAGGGCGCCCCCGTAAAAATTCACCTGTTCTGTGGTATCGGAAATAATGGAGGTGATGGCGTGGCACTTGCACGGCATTTGCTAGAGCATGGCTATGACATCGGGGTGTATGTTGTGAATTATAGTAAAACACGTTCGAAAGATTTTTTGATCAATTTAGAACGGCTGAAAGAACGGAAGGTTTGGCCCGAATTTTTAGAGGAAGGCTCGGACTTTCCCGAAATTGGAAGGGACGATATTATTGTGGATGCCATATTTGGCATAGGCCTGAACCGTGCCCCCGATAAATGGGTGGTTTCTTTATTCGTGCATTTACAAAAATCAGAAGCTTTTATATTGTCGGTGGACATTCCCTCGGGATTGTTTACGGATACGGTTCCGAAGGATGAAAAAGACGTTATCAAGGCTAATTATACCTTGAGCTTTCAAGTACCTAAATTGGTTTTTTTCCTTCCGGAAACGGGAAAGTACACAGAACGTTGGGAGGCTCTGGATATCGGACTAGACACAGAATTCTTAATGAAAACCGAAACTAACTATGAATTGATCGGTAAGAACGAGGTGCTTCCGATTTATATTCCAAGGGAAAAATTCTCGCATAAAGGCTCACATGGGCATAGTTTGATAATTGGGGGTAGCCACGGGAAAATCGGAGCAGTACATTTGGCCGCAAAGGCCTGTTTGCATGCCGGAAGTGGCTTGGTAACCGCTTATGTGCCGGAATGCGGTTATATTCCTTTACAGACCAATTAGCCCGAAGCAATGGTTCTTACCGATGCCGATGAAAAGCATATTTCAAAAATCAACTTCGATATCGAACCAACTGTTATTGGAATCGGAGTAGGTCTTGGCACCGATAAAAAAACGGTCAAGGCGTTTTCCGATTTTTTGGGAAGTAATAAAACTTCTCTTGTCATCGATGCCGATGGCTTGAATATACTTTCTGAAAACAAGGTACTTTTAAAAAAATTGCCCCCAAAGTCTGTTTTGACTCCCCATCCCAAAGAATTAGAGCGTCTGGTCGGAAAATGGAAAGACGATTTTGACAAACTCGCAAAGGCGAAAGCGTTTTCGAAAAAATATGACTGTATTTTGATCATCAAAGGCGCACATACGATAATAGTTTATGATGAAAGAGGTTACGTAAATACCACTGGAAACCCTGGAATGGCGACTGGTGGCACTGGCAACGTTTTAACCGGAATTATCACTGGCCTGATCGCCCAAGGCTACGACGCTTTGCCAGCTTCTGTTTTTGGGGTATATCTGCACGGTAGGGCTGGCGATATCGTCGTTGAGAAAACAGGGTATCAGGCGTTGACGGCTTCGAATGTTATCGATGGTATCGGGGAGGCTTTTTTGGATTTATTTGTGGTGGCTGAAGAGCCTCCGCAGCAGCATAACGAAAAAAAAGAAGCAGAACAATAGCTCTGTTTAGGAAACTTCTTTAAGGCAATTTATTTACCCTTTAACACGCCTCCTGACCCAAGCCAATGCATTCTCAAACTCGATAAAAAACTTCATCGATTTTTTGTAAAACAGTTTTTCGATATTAAAATTGTGCATATCGATTTCCTTTACCGAAACGATGGCAAAGGCCCTAAGGTTATCTAGCTGACGTAAATAGGTATAAACGGTAGGGTCTACGGCAAACGAATGTTTACGTAGGCTGATAAAACCAAATTTTTTGTTCCTAAAGTGAATTTCGGAGATGCCGATGATTTGGTAGGCCCTTTCTAAGGTGAGCGTAGCCCCTTCATCGAATAATGAAACCATATAGTTTTCGAATACCTGTACTTTTCCAACGTCTAATTGATACTCCCTGACTATAACGGTCTTTTTGGGTCGTCTCACCTTCATATGCGTAGCTTATAATGTCTGAAACGAAAGTATGTGTATGCCGTTCTATTGTGAAAATTATTAGATTAAAAGCGAAAATATCGTTTAATCTGCTTCAGGCTCGATTTCTTTGTATTCGGTTTCTTACTTTACCGATTTTACAAATAAAAAAAAGGAGTCATATTGAATGACTCCCTTTACTTAAAATTCTTACGAAATATAGCCTACCGCTTACGTTTTAGATGATTTTTCAGCTTTTTTAATTTTAATGGTCAGCTCTTCTTTCTTCTCGTCAAGATCCATGTGAATGCTATCGCCTTCTTCAAGTTTTGAGTTTACGATTTCCTCCGCTAGTGCATCTTCAATATACTTTTGGATAGCCCTTTTTAGGGGTCTGGCACCGTATTGTTTATCAAAACCTTTCTCTGCGATATAGTCTTTCGCCTTATCGGTAAGGCTTAGATCGTAACCGATATCCTTTATTCGGGCAAACAGCATACGAAGTTCGATATCAATAATTTTATGGATATCTTCACGTTCCAGCGGATTGAACACGATTACATCGTCGATACGGTTCAAGAACTCCGGAGCAAACGCTTTTTTCAGGGCTCCTTCGATTACGCTTTTTTGATGGCTATCTTCTTGCGATTTCATAGCAGAGGTACCGAAACCGACACCTTGTCCGAAATCTTTCAATTTACGGGCCCCGATATTCGAGGTCATGATGATGATAGAATTCCGGAAATCTATTTTCCTTCCAAGACTATCTGTTAGGTATCCATCGTCCAACACCTGTAAAAGCATATTGAACACATCGGGATGCGCTTTTTCTACTTCATCCAACAGAATAACAGAGTAAGGCTTGCGCCGTACCTTTTCGGTCAACTGACCGCCCTCTTCATAACCAACATATCCCGGAGGCGCACCTACCAATCGTGAAATAGCGAATTTTTCCATATATTCACTCATATCGATACGTATCAAGGCATCTTCTGAGTCAAAAAGCTCTTTCGCCAGTACTTTGGCCAGTTGTGTTTTACCGACACCGGTCTGACCCAAGAAAATAAAAGAACCTATTGGCTTATTTGGGTCTTTTAAACCTGCTCTATTTCTTTGAATGGCCTTTGCCACTTTAGCTACCGCTTCGTCTTGACCGATAACGTTTGCCTTTATCAAACTGGGCAATTCGGCCAGCTTATTGCTTTCTGCCTGCGCTATGCGATTTACGGGAATACCGCTCATCATAGAGACCACGTCGGCAACGTTATCTTCACCTACTATCTCTTTATTTTGCTTGCTATCTTCTTCCCATTTATCTTGAGCAGTTGCCAAATCTTTTTCCAGGCGTTTCTCGTCGTCACGGAGCTTGGCAGCTTCCTCATATTTTTGTTTTTTAACGACGCTATTCTTTAGTTCGCGAACATCTTCAAGCTGTTTTTCAAGCTCCAATATCTGTTTGGGAACATCCATATTAACGATATGAACGCGCGAGCCAGCCTCGTCAAGAGCATCTATAGCCTTGTCCGGTAAAAACCTATCGGTCATATACCTGTTCGTTAGTTTTACACAGGCTATAATCGCCTCATCGGTATAGCTAACGTTATGGTGGTCTTCGTATTTACCTTTGATGTTTTGAAGAATTTCTATGGTTTCCTCAACGGTAGTAGGTTCTACGATTACTTTTTGAAAACGTCGCTCTAAGGCACCGTCTTTTTCAATGTACTGTCGATATTCATCTAGGGTAGTGGCACCGATACATTGAATCTCGCCACGTGCCAAGGCCGGCTTGAACATATTGGAAGCATCCAAACTTCCTGTAGCGCCACCTGCACCGACAATTGTATGTATTTCATCAATAAAAAGAATAACATCATCGTTTTTTTCCAACTCGTTCATAACGGCTTTCATCCGCTCTTCGAACTGTCCGCGATATTTTGTTCCTGCAACCAACGATGCCAGATCTAATGTTACGACCCGTTTTCCATAAAGGATACGGGATACTTTTTTATTGATTATGCGCAAAGCAAGCCCTTCAGCGATGGCACTTTTGCCAACACCGGGTTCACCGATCAATAAGGGATTGTTCTTTTTTCTTCGGCTCAATATTTGGGAAACACGTTCGATTTCCTTTTCCCTACCGACCACAGGATCTAATTTTTTCTCTTCGGCCATCTGAGTAAGGTCACGACCGAAATTATCGAGTACCGGGGTTTTGGATTTTTTGTTTCCTTTTTGGCCCGTTGCCGCACCGAAAGAGCCTTCCTTACCGTTGCCGGCATCGTCATTATCACTTGGAAAGGACTCAGAAGTAGGTGCATCGACAATATCGTCGTCGCTTGTTATCATAAATTTGAACTGTTCTTTCACGCCATCATAGTCCACTTTCAATTTGTGAAGCAATTTTGTAGTAGGGTCGTTTTCGTTTCTTAAAATACAAAGCAACAAATGCGCGGTATTTATCGATGAGCTCTGAAAAAGCTTGGCCTCTAAAAAAGTAGTTTTCAGGGCACGTTCCGCTTGGCGGGTCAAGTGCAAGTTCTTTTTATCTTTTTGTATTGTATTCGGGTTCGGGTTGGACGGACTCAAAATCTCGACTTTTCGTCGTAGATGGTCCAAGTCCACTTCCAAAGCGTCAAGAATACTGATTGCCTTTCCGTTTCCATCGCGCAATAGCCCCAACATTAGGTGTTCGGTACCGATAAAATCGTGCCCCAACCGTAGCGCTTCCTCTTTACTATATGCAATTACATCCTTTACTCTCGGTGAGAAATTATCATCCATAAAACTTATTCTTTCATCTGAATACTACTTCCAAATAAAGTTTCACGTTTTGCATCGTTCTTTTTCCCTTCGCACCTGTTAAAATTTGAAACCGTAGCTATACTTCGGCACGTTCAGCACAAGTGGCTATGCCTAAAATATATAGTCTTGACAAAGGAAAAATATACTTCCCAAAATTCCCGAAACTTTCCTGGGAATGAGTATAAAATTAATAAAACTATACCAATCTAACGCAAATAGTATACCTATTATTCGATAAACTATCATGAAATCTCGAAAAAAGATATCGCTTGCGTAATAATGGCCATCAAAATCATCGACTTTCAGCACCGAAAAAAGTGTTGATAAATTGTTTATTAAAGTAGGTTATGTATGCTTTGAAAGCCATGATTTTAGGTATATTAGCATGTTTTTTTAATCAATATAAAAACTAGGATTTTAAAATGGCGGAAGGAGAAAAATTGATTCCGATTAACATCGATGATGAAATGAAATCTGCCTACATCGATTATTCGATGTCGGTCATTGTGTCACGTGCCTTACCCGATGTCAGGGACGGTCTTAAGCCGGTGCATCGAAGAGTGCTCTATGGTATGTATGAGTTAGGCGTACGCTCGAGCAGTTCCCATAAAAAATCGGCGCGTATCGTGGGTGAGGTTTTAGGTAAGTACCATCCGCACGGTGATACTTCAGTCTATGATTCTATGGTTCGCATGGCGCAGGAGTGGAGTTTACGTTATATGTTGGTAGACGGCCAGGGAAATTTTGGTTCAGTCGACGGTGATAGCCCTGCTGCAATGCGTTATACAGAGGCTAGAATGCGAAAAATCGCCGATGACATGTTGGCGGACATCGATAAGGACACGGTCGACCATCAACTTAATTTTGATGATTCTTTAGAAGAGCCTACGGTACTACCTGCCCGTGTACCAAATCTTTTGGTCAACGGTGCATCGGGAATTGCGGTCGGTATGGCAACGAATATGCCGCCCCATAACCTTTCGGAAGTTATTGACGGTACGGTGGCATATATCGAAAATAATGATATCGAGATCGACGAGATTATAACCCACATCAAAGCTCCAGACTTCCCGACAGGAGGAACTATCTATGGTTATGACGGTGTAAAGGAAGCTTTTCACACTGGTAGAGGTAGGGTAAAGATCAGGGCGAAAGCTATTATAGAGGAAGTTCAGGGTAGGGAGTGTATTATTGTTACCGAAATTCCTTATCAGGTCAATAAAGCGGACATGATCAAGAAGACCGCCGACCTGATAAACGATAAAAAAATCGAGGGTATCTCTAGTATTCGCGACGAATCAGATAGAAAGGGAATGCGGATCGTCTATATTTTGAAGCGTGATGCGATACCGAACATCGTTCTGAATACCTTATATAAGTACACCGCTTTACAATCTTCATTTAGTGTTAACAACATCGCTTTGGTCAATGGGCGACCTCGGTTGTTAAACGTAAAGGAGATGATTCATTATTTTGTTGAACACCGCCATGAAGTGGTCGTTCGCAGAACAAAATACGAACTCAAAAAAGCAGAGGATAGGGCACACATCTTAGAAGGCCTTATCATTGCCTCTGACAACATCGATGAGGTAATCGCCATTATCAGGGCATCATCGAATGCCGATGAAGCCAGAACGAATTTGATGGAGCGATTTAAGCTGACCGAGATTCAGGCAAAGGCCATAGTAGAGATGCGTTTGCGTCAGCTTACCGGTCTAGAGCAAGACAAACTGCGGACAGAGTACGACGAGGTCATCAGTACCATTGCTGACTTAAAAGATATCTTGGATAGGAAGGATCGTAGAATGGAAATCATAACCACCGAGCTTCTAGAGATTAAGGACAAATATGGTGACGAACGACGTTCTGAAATTAATTTGGCCGGTGGCGATTTGAGTATCGAAGATATGATTCCCGATGAGCAAGTGGTCATTACAATTTCGCACGCGGGCTATATTAAAAGAACGCCACTTTCTGAATATAAGACACAGCATAGGGGCGGAGTAGGGCAGAAGGCGTCATCCACCAGAAACGAAGATTTCTTGGAATACCTTTTTGTAGGCACTAATCATCAATATATGTTGTTCTTCACCCAAAAGGGCAAATGTTTTTGGATGCGGGTCTACGAAATTCCTGAGGGCAGCAGAACATCAAAAGGGCGTGCCATTCAAAACTTAATCAATATCGAGCAAGACGATAACGTAAAAGCCTTTATCTGTACCCAAGACTTGAAAGACGAAGAATACGTTAATAGCCATTATGTAATTATGGCCACCAAGAAAGGTACGGTCAAGAAAACATCCTTAGAACAATATTCGCGTCCGCGTCAAAATGGAATTAACGCCATTGGCATTCGTGAAGACGATGAGCTGCTGGAAGCAAAATTGACGACCGGAACTAGCCAAATATTTTTGGGACTGAAGTCAGGTAAGGCCATTCGCTTTGAAGAAAGTAAAACGCGGCCGATGGGTAGAAATGCCTCCGGGGTGCGTGGTATTCGCTTAGCAGATGATAATGACGAGGTAATCGGGATGGTTTCCGTACATGATTTTGAAGAGAATATTTTAGTCGTATCCGAAAACGGATATGGAAAACGTTCCAGCATTGACGATTACCGCATTACCAATAGGGGCGGTAAAGGGGTAAAAACGATATCTATCACCGATAAGACCGGCGGATTGGTTTCTATTAAGAACGTATCCGATTCCGATGATTTGATGATTATCAATAAGTCGGGTATTGCCATTCGCATGAGCGTAGAAGACCTTCGTGTAATGGGTCGAGCGACACAAGGTGTGCGGTTGATCAATCTCAAAGACAATGATTCCATTGCGGCAGTGGCGAAAGTTATGAAGGATGAAGATGATATCGCAGATGCCGATATACTTGAGATTGAAGTCGATGCCGAAGAAGATGGCACGGCTCTTGATACTGATGCAACCAATGATTCAGAAGAATAATTTATATTTGAACACTAAACTTTATAATTAATAAAAATGAGAACTAAAATTTTAATACTTGCGAGCCTTTGTTTTACAATGGGAGTATTCGCACAGAAAAACGAAATCAAGACTGCCGAGAAAGCCTTAAAAGACGGTGACGCCGCAAGCGCAAAAACAGCATTGGAAGCCGTATCAGGTTCGATTGCGGGAGCTGACGAGAAAATGCAAGCTCAATACCACTTTAATCTTGGTAAGGCCTATGCAGAATTGGCCAAAAAGGGTGACGGTAGTGCTTTTGAAAAGGCTGCTGCTGAATTTCAGAGCGTAATAGACGTCGAAGAAAAAAGTGGTAAGTCAAAGTATACCGAGGAAACCAGACAACATATGGCAGCATTAAGTGCCGACCTTGTGAACTCTGCTGTTGAAGACAATGGTAACAAAAAGTTCAAAGAGGCCGCCGAAAAATTATATACTAGCTATAAAATCAGCCCTCAAGATACCTCTTATCTGTATTATGCCGCTAGTAGTGCCGTAAACGGAGGGGAATATGAGCAGGCTTTGAAGTATTATGAAGAACTGCAGCAGGTAGGTTACGACGGTAGCGGTATTGTCTATAAAGCAACCAATATCGAATCGGGTGAAGTTGAAGAAATGGACAAGACCCAAAGAGATCTTATGGTAAAATCAGGTACGTATAAAGACCCCAAAGATGAAAAGACCGAATCTAAGAAAGCCGAAATCGTTAAGAACACTGCTTTAATCTACACGCAGTTAGGTGATGACGATAAAGCACTTGAAGCTTATAAAGCAGCTCGGGCCAACGACCCAAATGATGTCAACCTCATTTTGAACGAGGCTAACCTGTATTATAAATTGGGCGACAAGGAAAAGTTTAAGGAATTAATGGCTGAAGCTGCTTCAGTTGCACCGGACAATCCTGATTTACACTATAACATCGGTGTTATCAATATGGAACAAGGTAATTTGGAGGATGCTCGAGCGTCTTACAAGAAAGCTCTGGAAATCAATCCCGGTTATACCAATGCACAGTTAAACCTGTCTACTACATATGTAAATGAGGGTAACGGACTTATCGACGAAATGAACGGTCTCGGAAATTCAAAGGCCGATATTGCGAGATACGATGAATTGAAGCAGAAGAAAGACGATTTGTTCGTCTCTGGAGCAACAGTTTTGGAAGATGCTCTAAAAACCAACCCTGATAATCAAGGTATTTTGACACAGTTGAAGAATATCTACGGTGCTATGGGTGACAACGATAACTTTATGCGTGTGAAGAAATTGCTGGGCGAGTAAGCAGCATTTCAACTATAAATCAAAAAATCCACCTTAGCGATAAGGGGGATTTTTTGATTTGTATTCAATCAGAAACTTCAACTGGCTATTTGCCTAAATTATTTTTTTGATTACACGCAATTTATAAGTATAGATACCCAAATCGGTATTGAAGATTCCGGTGTGGTCTATGCGGTCAATACGCACCTTTTCATCCACATGAATAATATAGTTGTTTTCCATTATAATGCCAACATGGTATATTTCTCCTTCGCTATTATCAAAAAAGGCAAGATCACCCGCTTCACTTTCCTCTATAAAACTGAGGGCATCACCTTGCAAGGCCTGTGCGGAGGCTTTTCGTAGTAGTTTATAGCCATTTATTCTATAGACCATTTGGGTAAAGGCGGCGGCATCTATGCCGAAAGGCGTTTTGCCTCCCCACAGAAATGGGGCCCCCAAATAGAATAAAGCAGTCTGGACGAGGTTCGATTTCTCCTTTTTCCCGGTGGAAAAACTACCTTCGAATTTATGTGCCAGTTCCTCACAGTTTTGAATGGAAGAACCCAGTAGAATCGGAATCAGAATAGCATCATCGGATTCTACAAAAGATACCATGTCCGAGGTATATTTGGGTTTTAAATTTTTATCGATGGATAAATAAGAGGTTTCGTCGATTTCCGTCACTTGCTGATTGCGTACCCAACCCTCGCATTTATCGAAAGCAATACGAATTCTGCACCAAAACTTACGACGTTCTAAAATTTTGAAATGTTCGCCGTACAATAGCTGCGTAATCATTTCGGAAGCATCGTCGGCATTCGTTCGAACTGAAATTATACTTAGGTGGCATATACCGTATTGCATGGGCTAATTTCGATATACGTATTATCTTTCGACGATTATTGCGGAAGCTCCGCCACCGCCATTACAAATTGCCGCTGCCCCGGTCTTTGCATTATTTTGTTCAAGCACATGAAGCAGGGTAATCAAAATTCGTGCGCCTGAACACCCCAAAGGATGCCCTAGGGAAACTGCGCCACCGTTCACGTTCACATTTTTATCGGAAAGGCCCAGTAACTTCATATTGGCTAGGCCAACAACGGAAAATGCTTCGTTGAACTCAAAATAGTCGATATCTTTTAGGGTAAGCCCTACCTTTTCAATAGCTTTGGGCAACGCTTTCGCGGGTGCGGTGGTGAACCATTTCGGCTCTTGGGCAGCATCGGCATAACCTTTTATAGTGGCCATAGGTTTAATGCCCAATTCCTTTGCTTTTGTAGTACTCATCAGTACCAATGCCGCTGCACCGTCGTTTATGGTAGACGCGTTCGCGGCAGTTACCGTTCCGTCTTTAGAAAATGCGGGGCGCAACGACGGAATCTTATCCATTTTCACATTTTTGTATTCTTCATCTTCCGAAACTACTATTGGTTCTCCCCGACGTTGGGGTACTTCTACGGCAACGACTTCATCTTTGAATTTTCCGTTTTTCCAAGCATTTGCAGACCTTTCGTAAGATTGAATGGCAAATTTATCTTGGTCTTCCCTACTAAAGTTATGCTCTAGCGCACAGGCATCGGCACAGACGCCCATTGCATTTTGGTCATAAACATCGACCAGACCATCTTTTTGCATACCATCTATTAAGGTGGCAGGTCCGAATTTTTGTCCGTTTCTAAGATGTACATAGTGCGGTGTTAGGCTCATGTTTTCCATTCCTCCTGCAACGGCTATAGAAATATCTCCTAAAGCGATGGCTTGAGCGGCCTGCATTACAGCCTTCATTCCTGAGGCACATACTTTATTGATGGTAGTACACGGTACCGTATCGGGAATACCGGCGAAAATAGCGGCTTGTCTTGCAGGTGCCTGTCCTGTACCTGCCTGTACCACATTGCCCATAAGTACTTCATCTATCTTGCTTGGGTCTAAGTTGATTCTTTTCAACGCTTCTTGAATGGCGATAGCGCCTAATTTTGGAGATGGTACTGTAGATAGTGCTCCCATAAAGCTCCCTATCGGAGTTCGAACTGCAGAAACTATGACAACATCATTCATTTCGGACGTATTTTAGTAATGCGAATTTAATAAATTAAAGCGCAATGCCTTTGGTTCTGAATTCAAAAGCGGATCGTAAGCTTATATTTTTCTATTTTTGAAACAGATACTTTGCCACATGCGAAAATTACTGAACGGCCTTTTCAAAAACCAATCCCTAATCTACAAGTATTTCTTGTACGTGGTATCGGTTGCGTGTATCGTTTTTTTCTTTCCGAAGGGAGGAAAGTTTAAATATGAATTCCAAAAAGGAAAACCCTGGCAGCACGAAAATCTATATGCTCCTTTTGACTTTTCCATCAAGAAAAGTAGCGAAGAGATTAACCGCGAGCAAGATGTCGTTCGTAAGAACCATATTGGCTATTTCAGATATAACGATTCAATTCGAAATGAGGTATATAGAGATTTTGAGGATAAGTTGCCCTACGTATTTGGTTCAGAAAGCTATAACCCAAATGCCCTTGCCTTATTAAAATCTAGCGGAATTGATATTCTTGATAGTATTTACGGTAGTGGAATCTTGAAAAAAACCGCTAAGAGGTCAATCGGTAACCAGATTTATCTGATCCGTAAAAATGAGGCCGTACGTATTCGCCCAAATAAACTATTGCGACTTCAAAATATCGATGATGTAATTAAAGGTATGTTGCGAATAAAAAAGCTGAGCAATTACGATGACGATTACCAAAAACTTTTTTCGGAACTCGTTCGGCCCAACGTATTCTACGATAACAACCTATCGGATAAGGCGCTTGAAGATGAACTCTCAAAAATATCGTATACCCGGGGATCTGTCGATGAAGGAAAACTTATAGTCGCCAAGGGCGAAGTGGTAGAAGCCGAAAACCTAGATATTTTAAATTCGCTAAAGGCCGAGTACGAGTCAGAACTGTGGACGGCTAGTAACTACTATTATATCTTATTCGGCTACACCGTTCTTGTAGCATTGGTCTTGATTATGTTATTTCTCTTTCTGAAAAAGTATAGACGTGAAATCTTTGAAAACAACACTAAGGTCACCTTTATATTTTTCAATATTCTCTTCATGGTCTTTATCACGACCATGGTAGTGAAGTACGATGAAATTTATGTATTCGTGGTACCCTTGTGTATTCTACCGTTGATTCTAAAAACATTTTTTGATGCGCGCCTAGGCCTTTTTGTACATGTACTCACTGTTCTGATTTTAGGCTTCGTGGTACCGAATAGCTTCGAGTACATTTTTCTGCAGATAGTTGCAGGTATCGTAACCATATTAACAGTTTCCGAACTGTACAAAAGAGCCAATCTATTTATATCCGTCGGTCAGATTACGTTAATCTATATTATCGGGTATTTAGCCTTTCATACTATTCATGAAGGTAACTTGGATAATATCGAATGGTTCACTTTAAGCCTCTTTTTATTAAACGGAATGATAACACTATTTGTTCAACCGCTCATCTATATTTACGAAAAGGTCTTCGGTTTGGTTTCAGATGTATCATTACTCGAATTATCGGATACGAATTCAAAGTTATTGAAAGAACTTTCAAACAAGGCGCCCGGTACCTTCCACCATTCGCTACAAGTGGCAAATCTGGCAGAAGCGGCAGCCAACGAAATCGGTGCCAATGCTATGTTGGTCAGGGTAGGGGCGTTGTATCATGATATAGGAAAAATGCTTCATCCTACCTATTTTACCGAAAATCAGATAACGAACGTGAATCCGCATGACGAACTATCGCCTAGGGATAGTGGTAAAATTATTATTAACCATGTTATCGACGGCATAGAACTAGCAAAAAAGAACAACTTACCAGATAGAATCATCGATTTTATTAGGTCTCATCACGGTACTACGTTAGTCTATTATTTTTTTAAAAAGCAACAAGGACTCGAAGAAGATGTAAAAGATCAAGAATTCAGATATCCCGGTCCGATACCTTTCTCGAAAGAAACGGCGATTTTAATGATGGCCGATTCTGTAGAGGCCGCCTCCAAAAGCCTAAAGAACCCTACGTTCGTAATTATAGACGAATTTGTCGATAAAATTATTGCCGGTCAGATGGGCGCCAATCAATTTTTGAATGCCAATATCACGTTTAAGGAAATCGAGAGTATTAAAAAAATCTTCAAGCAAAAACTCATAAATATTTACCATTTACGAGTTGAATACCCTGAATAGGTATTGACCCGAATTCAGGTCAAAAAAATCAAAAAATAGTTGCTTTATAGTATTAGAAAAATGTACATTTGCAACCGCTTTATAGCGAAGTTCATTAAAATAATTTATAGGAGAGGTGCCTGAGTGGCCGAAAGGAGCGGTTTGCTAAATCGTCGTACCCTAACAAGGGTACCCAGGGTTCGAATCCCTGTCTCTCCGCTAAATTCTGCGAGAGGAGACAGAATACCATAAATGAAGAAGCTTTAATACCGGTTGTTTCTTTATAGTCTACTCATGTAGAAATACACTCATTTTCGGGGTGTAGCGTAGCCCGGTTATCGCGCCGCGTTTGGGACGCGGAGGTCGCAGGTTCGAATCCTGCCACCCCGACTTTAACATTTTGTTAACATTTTAAATCCTGATAATCAAGTGATTATCAGGATTTTGTGTTTTTACAAATTATTCGAAAACAGCCCTAAACATCCCAAATTTAATAATGAACGTGCCCTATTACGTGACCTATTATTATCTCCTTCCTTGGCAAGGTCGATAAGTATAAGGGCTTTAACATTTAGGTTCGTCGGGGAACCCGGATTTGAACCTTAAGCTGTATAAAGTAGTTAATAAAAATCCTTTACAGATCTAAACGTATATCTTAAAGTGGCTTTTAGAGGTAAACGAATGGTACAGTTGGGTATTATTGGACTTGGTTCATTTAATGCAAAACGCCTTTATTTAAACTTTGGCGGTCTAATTAAAGTCCTTTAAAACGTTAATTTTTGGAACAAGTGGTTTTCAGGAATTCAACACATCAAAAGCATAGGATGTAAAGATCAAGTGCTTTGGTTTATTAAAAAATTGCATTCATGAATGTAATTGGATCAGTTCAAAACCAAATCTAACTACTGCTGAACAATAAGATCTTCTTTCAAATTAGGGGGGTCAACTACTGGTTGAATTTTAGGTTTAATTAGCATATACTCCTGCCAACGGTACGATTCCAGTACATCGGCCATTTCAGAAGTCTCACGGCTTGATAAGCGTTTCAATAAATCATATTTGGCATTGGGAGACAAACTAAGGTCTTGCTCAACAGCACGTTTTTTTACTAAAAATTTAGCCACTACCGATTGAAACTCCAACGCTTGCTGAGAACCCATTACAAGACGTGGCTGATAACTGGCCGTAATATCCCTAGCCTCGAAACGAATATTTCGGTCTATTTTTAGGGCGTACAAGGTTTGTCCGCTTAAAGAAGAAAACGTGTATACAAGCAGTATAAAAATTAGATATTTGATTTGTGAAATTGAAATATTTTTCATCATAATTATTTTTTTTACAGTTTGTAGTTAGGTGGTTACGAATTTATTTTCCGATTCGTGAATCGAGGCCTACTGATAAATACCAAAAAAAGTACCGCCATTAGAATATGGATGATGATACCATTCAAGTGCAAAAAGGAAAAGACCAATAGCCATACAAGGCTGAAAAGCCCCGCAAATATGGCGACCGATCCTTTCTTGATAAATGACTGCTTTTTAAATTCCATGGTTCTCTATTTTGAAGCTTGCAAACAATCTAGTAGTTCTAATTTGCCGAGTCTTCTTCTATTTCTGGCCTAATCAACGGTTGGTACCTATCTAAAAATTGCTTTTGCATATGCTCCATCCGCTCGTGCATTTTGTCGATATCCATAAAGTCTTTTCCAAAATCATTTTCAAAAAAGTCATTATTAAAGAACCGCTTTGTGAATAAGGAGTCTTCAGCGAACAAATCGCCAAAGCCTTCCTTATCAAAATCGAATTGGGAAAAATTTCGGTAAAACTTTGATTGCATGGATTTTAGGGTACTATCGCGATCAAGGTCTGCCAACTCGTTCAGATTATTGCCCGAGGACCAAGAGTAAACGGAATCGAACCGAATCAAATTTCCAGCTTCATCGAATTCCTTGTTGACCTTCCAGCTTCCTTTCGGGGCTTCGACCGCTACTTCTTCGTTTTCAATTTTCTTTTCTGTCTTATTATCGGCTTCCTGACCATTACAAGCTGTAATTACGTAGGCTACCAATAGTAGTATCATATATTTTTTCATCATTTTTAGTTTTATCGTTCAACGTTGTATTTTAAAAAAAGGAGATGGCCGCATAGTTGGGCCACCTCCTTCAACCTTACATCTTGAAATTTGGACAGGTAACCACCAAACAACAAATATCTAGCAACTACTTTCTAAGAAATTCGATCCTTAAACTTTTCTAGTTTGGACCGAAGCTTTTTTACCAATCCTTTTTCCTCGGTGTTAGTATCATCCATCATTTGCTTTTCAAGTTCTTCGATTGCATCGTGAAGCTCTTTGAATTCCTTGTCCTTTTTGCCATAGCCCAAGGCTTCCGCAAAATCGATTTCATAATCGGCATTATCCAAAAGGGTCTTTATATCCTCTTTCTTGAAGCCGTCCTCTTGCACAAGGGAATCTATTTCCTGCAACATTCGTTCTGCCCTGAGCAAGGGTAATGGAACGGTCTTTTCTTCGATAAGTATGGTATTCAATGCCGAATTCAAGAATACGACCGCCTCGGTATATTTTTCTTCCTTTGCAAGTATCAAGGCCTGTTTTAATGCTTCTGGATACGTGGCTATGGGCAGCTTATATTCACGAATGTTCAATTCGCTCTGTAAACCTTGCAAAAGCTCGCGGGCAATTTGAACTTTTCCATCTTCCAAGGCTTCTTCCGCCTCATCCGTAATTTTCTCAATAGTTTCCACATCACTTACGACGTCGTTCATCCCAATGGAAACATCTAGTGGTGCAAATGCCAATTCGCTGTTTAGGGCAACAATGGCTTCTGCCTTGCCGATACCTGTTTCAATATGCTTTCTTGCCTCAACAAAACTACTGTCGGCTATGGCTTTCATCGCCGCTTTGGTTTCTTCAACTACATCTATTGCATCGGCGATTAACTTGTCATTCGACAACTTCAAAGTATTTTCAATCTCTTTGTCAATTGACTCTTGCAATTGAGCTTTTTCCAAATAATTTTTTACAGGTTTTTTGAGAGATTCAGCTATCTCGGTATTTGAATCATTAACTGCCAAATCGCCTTTTTCATTTGCCTTATCTTCTTGACCACAAGACCAAAGCATAAGGCTTACCATTCCTAATCCGATATATTTTATCATCGCTTTCATCTTTAATATATTTTAAAAGTTCAACATATTTTCATTCACTCATTTTCTATTTATTTAATTGTTCATTATTTATCACACTACTATAATCCTAGTTTCTAACAAAAAATTCTCGGTTCTTTATTTATGATTTCAAAACGCACTTTTTCAAATACGATTTTTTTAAAAAAACTGTTATCTGGACAATCGATTAAATTAAGGGAGGCCGGCGGAACCGGCCCCCGATAATTGCATCTAAGAAATCTTAATACTTCTAGGGGGTTTTTGGATTGCTTCCTCTTTCTTGGGGAGATGGATGCTAAGAACACCATCGGAGTATTCCGCTTTGATATCATTCTCATTTACCGTTTCAGGTAAGGAAAATGAACGCTTAAAAGAAGAATATCCAAACTCTCTACGGGTAAAGTTATCTTCTTGATGTTCATTGCTTTCCTCCATTTCGGTGGATATGGAAAGCACTTGATTTTCGATATCGATATGGAAGTCCGACTTTTTTAAACCGGGAACAGCCATATCCACAAAATAGGCATCCTTCGTCTCTCTGATATTAACCTTGGGCAAGGTAATACCTGTATTAAAATTTGAAGTAAAAACCGAAGGTAGGTCCCTATTGAAAACTTCATCAAGCCAAGAGGACCAAGTTGGGGAAGTAAGGCCATTCGAATTTGTGTTTGCCATACTTCCATTTTTTCTTGTTGTTACCAAATTATTCATAACTAAAAAATTTTAAGGTTAAACATTAATTCAAATAATCTATCTCTTAACGGACAAAAAAAATGCCAAACCTAGTTCTAAGCTTCATAGGGAATTCTTTTAAAAAATCTTTAAGAATTTACGATGACAATTATTAAAAAAATGTAAAAGAAAATGTCAAGTTGACATTTTAAGCCATCCAGTAAATGACATTTTTTCAGTCATAAATAGCTGTATGTCATGTGTTTGCATATTAGCATTTATCAATGCTATTCCCAAGAATATTAAAGGTTTCAAGAGAAATAGGTTCAATTCATAGTATTTCAACCGTGGTATTTGGCATAGCATTTGGAAATCTTAATAATCCAAATTGGATATTCTTCTTAATTAATTTCAAGGGGGTGCCAATTAATAATGAATTTCTTGTCGAACATCTACAAATACAAAATCACTATACCATGGATAAAAACAAGACAGAAAACACCTCATACGATACTAGACGTCTTCACGGGCTAGCAGCCCTTTCTTTTGAGCGGTTAATTCGTTTAAGGAAGGAAAATCAACAAGACCAGTTCAATAAAACAATGCGACAGATATTGCCCAGTATTAGCGGTTATATCGCGCGTCGGCTAAGTGCTGCCGTTAAGAACGGTCATCTACCTTCAGGGAAATATAAGGTTGAGGATTTCACCGATGAGCTATACCTCAAGGCTTTTGAACAGATACGGGAAGTAGAGGATGAAGAAAAACTGCTCCCATGGTTATTCAAAAAAGCCGATGAACTTTTGGAGGATACCATGACAGAAGAGGAGCGAAACGAATTTTTCTTTGAGAATATCGACAACTACACCCAGGCAGAATGGAAACAGATGGGAACGGATTTTAGCACCGGTGGCGATGGAGAGCTCATGCTGCTCGAAGAGTTCGATGACCCTTCATACCCCAATTACGAGTACCAATTGGCCGATGTTTTTGTGGAGGAAAGCCCTGAAGAAAAATGGTTGGATAATCTGAATAAATCAATGAGCGATGCCGAAATTCATCAACATATAGATATGGTATTGCACCGATTGCCCGCCCCCATGCGCTCCGTTTATGACCTGTCGGTCAACCAGCGATTCGAACCTTATGAGATTGCCAAGATAAAACGGATTTCTGTGTATCAGGTCGAACGTTATCTGAACCAAGCACAAAGTAGTATCAGAACAAGTATTGAAAAACGATTTAAATAAGAAGGCATCCATTTTAAAATTTCATGATTATGAACAAGAAACCGATAAGTGTGAAGTTAGTAGGAAAGCAAAAAGAATATTACCAAATCGCTTTTCCGAATTTGGAGATTCCGGTCGAAGTAGATGAAAACCTGTATCGAAAAATGCTGCATAGCTCAGAGTACCAATTTCTTAATGGCCCTGGCAACAAGCTGCTCTCATCGGTACAGGAAAATAGGCAAGCCTCATGACACTAGAAATAGGGTTGATTTTTCTGGTATTGGGAACAATCATCGGGCTATTTGTGTTCGAGGTATTCCCAATGGATAAGATTGCATTTTGCACCATCGGTGTACTGATTCTTTTTGGTCTGATATCCCCGGAAGAAGCAATAAGCGGATTTTCCAATAGTGCGGTAATTACTATTTTTTGTCTAATGATTATCGCTGCGGCCTTAGAACAGAACGGGGTCATTTCATGGCTGGCCAACGGTCTAAGGAGATTTAGTGGTTGGCCCGTATATTTTATGGTGCCCGCCTTTATGTTCATCGCAGGATCCATATCCGCTTTTATCAGTTCTACCGCTGTGGTCATCGTGTTCATTAAAATAATCACGGAACTTTCCGACAACTATCCGATTTCCAAAAGCAGGTTGTTGTTGCCGATTTCCTTTGCCAGCATTTTGGGCGGTAGCTGTACCTTAATGGGCACTTCTACCAATCTTATCGTCAACTCCATTTATTCAGAGCGTTCCGGCGAACAATTGGCTTTTTTCGAGTTTTCTTGGCTAGGGCTTATTTTTTTATCCGTCGCTATGGTGCTTATTACCTTGCTTGGTAAGCTTCTACCTAAGGACAGCACAAAAAAATTAAAAGATGAGTATGGCCTCGACAGTTATATTGCGACCATTGAACTTGAGCCGGATTCTAAATTGATTGGCAAGCCTATTAAAGAATCGTTCCTTTCAACGAACAATATTGCCATTCTTAAACTTGTTCGTAACAATGTGGAGAGTCACAACCTGGATGAAGAGACCGTTCTAAAAAAAGGAGATCGCCTGCTCTTGTCCTGTAATCTGGAAAATCTATTGCGGATTAAAAGTAGTAACGAGCTTATAATATCCTCTGGGGATAACGAATCCGCAACATTCTCTAATAGGGAATTCAAGGACAGCTCAAAAAGCGAAGAAACCGCGAACGGGTCAAAAAAAAGCGATACCATTCTAGTAGAATTAATGATGTTGCCCGGCGCGCGTTTTCTTGGCAAGAGCCTGAACGAGCTAAGAACGATTATGCCCCATGATGCCATACCGATAGCCATAAAAAAGAGAAAAAATCTACGTTTCTCCAAAGAGCGGCTTTTTACGGATAATCTAGACCTAACGCGTTTAAAAATCGGGGACAGGGTACTGCTAGAAATAGAAAAGAACAGAATAGAAGATTTCGACCTCGATGACAATGTAGCGATTTTACAACAGTACGAGTCTCCCGAAATTTCAAAATCGCCCAAACGGAATCTTTCACTCGCCATATTACTGGCGGTTATCCTTTTGGCTGCAACCGGAACGCTTTCCATACTAGCAAGTACCCTATTGGGCTGTACCACTTTATTGCTTACGAACTGTATCAATCTCGAAGCGACCTATAAAAGAATAAACTGGCAGATAATCATATTGTTGGCAGGCATGATTCCGTTGGGTATTGCAATGCACAACACGGGCACCGATGTTTGGATGTCCGAACGCCTGATGGATTTGATGCAGGGCAAGGCACCTCTGTATTCCATTGGCATTCTTTTTCTTTCAACGCTACTGTTGAGCGGCGTAGTTTCAAACAATGCCACCGCTATTATTATGACGCCGTTGGCCATTTCGATTGCGACAGGTATGGCGTTGCCTGTCAAACCTTTCGTTTTGGCGGTTATGTTTGCCGCGAATTTTAGCTTTTTCACTCCCGTCGGTTATCAGACCAATGCCCTGATATATAGTATGGGAATATACAGACTGAAAGACTTTTTGATATTGGGTGGAGTGATATCCATTGTACTGTGGATATTGGCAACCCTATTGTTGAACACTATGATTTAAAACAAATATTATGAAAATTCAATATTTAAAATTTGATTTTCAGGAAGCATTGAACAAGTTGTTGGAAAAACTCAACGGTTGGATGGATGCCTTCATTCTAAAACTTCCCAATTTACTGATTGCGATAATCGTACTGATTGCTTTTTA
>Ga0115029_1000886_pt1 | contig 24873 bp, 19 predicted proteins | sample SidtaG_3_FD_87297 | JGI IMG/M metagenome (GOLD analysis project Ga0115029, IMG submission 87297) | Marine algal microbial communities from Sidmouth, United Kingdom - Sidmouth_Asex1 metaG | ecosystem: Host-associated > Algae > Red algae > Unclassified | place: Sidmouth, United Kingdom | collected... | reverse complement strand
GCACCCGGATCGTCCAGCCGTGGACATCGAGCACGTGGCGCACGAGCGCGAGCCCCAGCCCGTGTCCGCCGCACGGCACGCCGATCGAGGCGCCCGGCGGCGCCACGTCCGGCGCACCGTGCTCGATGCGGTAGAACGGCTCGAAGATGCGCCGTTGCTGCTCCTCGTCCAGGCCGGGTCCGTCGTCGCAGACGGTGACCGAACGCGCATCCACGGTGACGCGCACCTCGCCTTCGCGCGTGCAGCGCCAAGCGTTGCGCAGCAGGTTGCCGATCACGATCGCGAGCATCGGCTCGGTCGAGCGCACCTCGAGCACCGCCCGGTGCCGCACGGCGATGCGCACGGGCCGATCGGGCTCGAGATCCTGCAGCTGACGCGCCAGCTCGATCGTCAGCAGGTTCACCGGCACCGGCACCGGACGCTCGTTGGCGGGCGAGCGCTCGCGCGCGAGCAGCAGCAGATCGTCGACCAGTGCGCCCATGTCGCGCGCGGTGCGCTCGATCCGGGCGACCGCGCGGCCGGATGCGCCGTCGAGGTTCGCCAGCGCGAGCTGCGCGGCGGAGCCGCCGATCACGGCGATCGGTGTGCGCAGTTCGTGCGAGGCGTAGCGGGTGAAGTTCCGCTCGCGCTCGATGGCGACCCGGGCGCGCCCGACGAGCTGCCCGATCGCCTCGGTGAGCGTGCGCGCGTCGGCATCGCCGGCATCATCGGCGACGGACCCGAGCCCCGCGGCGTCCGGTGCGTCCAGGTCCAGGTGCCGGATGCGCTCGGCCAGTCGCGCGACGGGATGGATCGCGCGGCGGGTCAACCAGTACGCGACGAAGGCGACCGTGTACATCACGAGCAGCACGACCGCCAACGGCACGATGCCGAACCAGAACGCGAGGCTCTCGACCGCCTCCCTGGCGTACAGCAGCACCAGGCGCTCGCCGTCGTGCTCGCTGACGAGCACGATGCGCTCCTCGCCGTCGACATCGACGCGATGCTGGCCCGGGTGCAGCTCGCGCATGTGCTCGGGCAGTCCGTGTCCGGCGGTGGCCGGATCGTCGCCGTGGCCCTGGAACCAGGCGTGCAGGTTCCGGGTGTTCGGAGGTGCGAAGGCGGGGTCCTTCGAGCGGTGCGCCCAGAAGAAGGCGGCTTCGTCGACGAGCCCCTGGGCGACCAGCACGCGTTCCGCGACGACGCCGGCGACGGTCACGCCAGCGACCGTGACCAGCGCGATCAGGAACAGCTGCAGGAAGAACACCCGCAGCAGGCGCGAGCGCAGACCGGTCCGTTCCGGGCGCGTGCTCGAGGATCGGCGGCGCCATCGCTTCGCCGCCGGCACCGTCGTCCCGCTGCCGGACGGTGTGCGCCGCCCGTGGCGATTCACCGTCGACCCGGCGCCCATCGAGCTGTCGTCCATCCTCGCCCCGTCACCCCCCGTTCGGACGCGCCGGACCGCCCGACGCGTCTGCCATGCTGTCACGACAGCCCGGGGTACGCCACCTGCAGGACTCGGACCCGAACGCGTCCCCGTCTCAGCGCGGCGACGGTGACTGCAGCACCGCGTCCACGACGTGGATGACGCCGTTCACGCCGCGCACGTCGGTCGTGACGAGACGTCCGTTGGCCACGAACAGCTCTCCGCCCTCCTCGCGAAATGTGAAGCGCTCGCCGTTGCCGGCCTGCACCGAGGTACCGATCAGCGAGACCACCGAGGTTGAATCGAGCACCGTGCCCGGCAGGATGTGGAACAGCAGGATGTCGCGCAGCGTCGCCGGATCGGCCAGCAACGCATCGATGGTGTCCTGCCCGAGCGCCTGGAACGCCGCATCGGTCGGTGCGAACACCGTGTACAGATCGTCCGGGTGACCCAGCGCGGCGTCCAGTCCGGTCGCCTCGAGAGCGGCGACGAGGATCGTGAAATCGCCTGCGTCGCGCGCGACATCGAGCAGCGTGCCGGTGACCGGTACGTCCGGGTCGGCACCGCTCATGCCCGCGGGCGGGATCAGCACCGTATCGATCGCGTGCACGATGCCGTTGCTGGCGCGCACGTCGGTCGCGATGATCTCGGAGGCGTTGGCGAACAGCCGGTCACCCTGCAGCGAGACGGCGACCGTTGCGCCGTTGACCGTGGTGATGTCCGAGCCCGCAGCGGCGAGCACGTCCGTCGCATCGAGTTCGACGCCCCGAATCACGTGATAGAGCAGGATCCCGGTAAGCGCCGTCGGATCGGCCAGCAGTGCGTTGATCGTCTCGTCGCCGAGCTTGGCAAACGCCTCGTCGGTCGGTGCGAGCACGGTGAACGTGGCCGATGCATCGGCGAGCACCGCGTCGAGCCCGGTCGCCTCGAGCGCGGCGACGAGCGTGGTGAAGCCACCCGCCTCGCGTGCCGTCTGCACGATGTCGACCAGCATCGCGTCGTCGGACACGTCCGCCGGCGGCATCAGCACCTCGTCGATGACGTGGATGACGCCGTTGCTGGCGAACACGTCGGGCGTGACCACATCGCTCATGTTGATGCGCAGCGCACCACGGTCGAGCGTGATCGCCACATCGTCACCGTTGGCCGTGGTGATGGTGGCGCCTGCCAGTGCGGACGCCGCGGCCGCATCGAGCGCCTGTTCCGGGATCACGTGGTAGAGCAGGATGTCGCGCAGCGTGTCGGGGTCGCCCAGCAGCGCATCGATCGTGTCCTGTCCGAGTGCGGCGAACGCCTCGTCGGTCGGTGCGAACACCGTGAACGTCGCCTCGCCGTCGGCGAGCGTCGCGTCCAGCCCCGTCGCCTGCAGCGCCGCGACCAGCGTCGTGAACGAGCCGGCGCCGATCGCGGTCTCGACCAGGTTCGACGTGGGCGTCTCGTCGGCATTGCCGGTATCGCCATCGGTCGGCGCATCGGCGCTCGGGGTCAGCACCCTGTCGATGACGTGGATGATGCCGTTGGTCGCGGCGACGTCGGTGACGATCACCTCGGACTCGTTCACGAACAGACGCATGCCGTCGACCGAGATTCCGAGCGTGTCGCCGTTGGCCGTCGTCACCCGCGACCCTGCAAGATCGAACGCGCTCGCGGCATCGAGCGCGACCCCGGGCACCACGTGGTAGAGCAGGATGTCGGACAGCGTCCCGGTGTCGCCGAGCAGCGCATCGATGGTGTCCTGCCCTAGGGCGGCGAACGCCTCGTCGGTCGGTGCGAACACCGTGAAGGTCGCGTCGTCATCGCCGAGCGTGGCGTCCAGCCCCGTCGCCTGCAGCGCCGCGACCAGCGTGGTGAAGGTGCCGGCGGCGACTGCGGTGTCGACGATGTCGCCCTTTGCGGCGGCCATCATCTCGCTGGCGCGCGTGGTGGTCGCCGGCGCGGCCACACCGTCGATCGCTCCGTCATCGGCGGGCAGCACGCGGACGCCGTCGTCGGACGAGGAACAGGCGGCAAGGCCGACCAGGGAGGCGAGCACCGCGGTGCGAACCGCGGCACGCGAAGTGGTGGAGAGGGGTCTGAACATCGGAAGAGCTCCTGCGATCGGGAAAGAGAGCGCGCAGCTTCGCGGTTCGTCGATGATCGGGGCGTGATCGTCGTGTGGGGCGCGTTCACGCGGCGGTCACGACCAGCGTTACGCGGCGCACAGAAGCGCGAGGAGCTTTCGGGAAACCCGGAGCGGCTCCCCTCCAGCCGGTGATCGCAAGGAACGGATACAGGGCGATGGGAAAGGCGGATCAGGACCTGATCGTCGACGTGGAGATCGACCGCGACACCGGCCGGCCCGAGCGCGACCGAGCGGGACGGCGTGCAAGCCGAGGCGTTGTCACGCTACCCGATCACCGATGCCATGGACGGCAACGGCGAGTCCCGCCTCGGCTACGTGCGCGGCAATCCGGTGCAGACGTTCTCCTCACGGGCAGGCGGGAGGCCACGGGGGCCGAGCCCTTACGAGTGCCGGTAGGGGCGAATCCGGGTCGGACACCCGCGCACTCCGTCTATCGGCTAACGTCACGGGCACCCGCGAACCGGGCCACCCGTTCCCACCCGCTCATGAAACTCGTCGCCTTCTCCGATCCACATCGCCGACAGGCCTCGGCACACGCCCTGGTAGCGGCCAGCGATGCGGCCGACGTGGCGATCGGTGGCGGGGATTTCGGCGACCGCGGCCAAGGTGCGCTGGAGGTGCTGTCGATCCTGGCCCGGGTGCGTTGTCCGCTGCTCATCGTGTCGGGCAATCACGACCGGCTGGACACGCTGGAGAGCTTCGCCGACGAGCACGATCACGTGCAGCTGCTGCACGGCACCGCGGTGACGATCGACGGACTGCGCTTCGTGGGCATCGGCAGCGCGATCGCCACCGCCCAGCCATCACCCAACAGCGAGTGGCTGCACGAGGACGATGCCGCCGCCCTGCTCGATCGGCACCGGCGGTGCGACGTGCTGATCAGCCATACCCCGCCATGGGGCGCCGCCGATCTTCATCCGGACGGCTCCTCGGGCGGCAGCGTCGCGGTGCGGGGTTTCATCGAGCGCCTGTCGCCCGCCCTGTGCGTGTGCGGGCACGTGCACCGCAGTCACGGCGCGCAAGCCCGGATCGGGCCGACGCTGGTGCACAACGTCGGCCCGCGGGTCGCGGTCCACGAGATCGGCTGAACACGCAGCCCGCGATGGCCCGTGTCAGGTCGCGTCAGGTTGCGTCAGGCCGCGCGAGCCAGTTTCTGGCGCTCGTCCGCGTTGATCCGCTCGATCAGCTGCGCCAGCACCTCGTCCGCTCGCTCGTTGTCCACCTGACAGGTACCGGCCGCCGCGTGCCCGCCACCGCCGTTGGCCAGCATCAGCTCGCCGACGTTGGTGGTGCAGCTGCGATCGAAGATCGACTTGCCGGTGGCGAACACGGTGTTCTGCTGCTTGAAGCCCCACAGCCGATGGATCGAGATGTTGCACTCGGGAAACAGCGCGTAGATCGAGAAGCGGCTGCCCGGGTGGATGGTCTCCTCGTTCTGCAGGTCGAGCACCACGAGGTTCTCGTGCACGGTGGAGCACCGCACCAGCTGGGACTTGAACTGCGGGGCGTGGGCCCGGTACAGCTCGATGCGCTCGCGCACATCGGGAAGCTCCAGGATGTCCTCGATGGAGTGCTCGCGGCACTCGTCGATCAGCTCCATCATCAGCGCGTAGTTGGAGATGCGGAACTCGCGGAATCGCCCCAGCCCGGTGCGTGAATCCATCAGCAGGTTCAGAAGCTCCCAACCGTCCGGCTCCAGCACCTCGTCCAGGGTGAACTGCGCCGCATCGGCCTTGTCGACCGCCTCCATCATGGGGTCCCAGGCGTGCGGGAAGACGGACGAGCCGCCGTAGTGCTTCCACACCACCCGTGCCGCCGACGGGGCATCGGGCACGAGGATGTGGTTGTCGGCGATCGCCTCGTTGCGCTCGGATTCGGAATCGTGGTGATCGAGCACCAGACCGGCGGTGGCGACGTAGGGCAGGTTCGTGGTGATGTCGTCCGGGCCGATCTCGACCTTGCCGTCCTGCATGTCCTTCGGATGCACGAAGGCGATCTCGTCGACCAAGTCGATGTGCTTGAGCAGGACCGCGCACACCAGCCCGTCGAAGTCGCTGCGGGTGACCAGCCGTTTCTTGTCCGTCATCGAATGCTTGCCGTTGAAAGTTGCCAGACCATGTCGTTGCTAGCGGCGTCCGGACGACAGTATTGAGTCTTGCGTTGGCCGGCTCCCGGGGCACGGGCAGACGTCAGATCGGGCGCCTCGCTCGATCGACTGCACCGATACCGTGCAACGACCGAACAACATGCACTGGAACGGTGCGCGACAGCACACCGTCACCACCTGCATATGATTGTTTAATAATGATTTTATCCCGCTTCTCTAGAACGAAGAAGCTTGCCCACCCATGGTGCGGAACCTGCAACAGTGTGTGAACGATGACACCGCGTCCGGACACCCTTGCCGAGCAGCCCCTGCTCGACGCGCTCGCCACCGGTGTGATCCGGCTGGACGATGACCTGCGCGTGGAGTACCTGAATGCCGCCGCCGAACAGATCCTGTCGATCAGTTCCAGGAAAAGCATCGGCCAGCGCCTGACACGCGTGCTCACCCTGCCGGACAGCCTGTTCGCCCGTTTGCGCGAGGCGATCGAGAACGGCCAGCCCTGCACCGACCGGCAGGTCACGATCGCGGTGCCCAACCACGAGTCCGTGCTGGTGGACTGCTCCATCTCGCCCTACCGTGACGAGCGGCTTCGCCAGGGCCTGCTGGTCGAGCTCAACGCCGTCGACCGGCCGCTGCGCATCGCACGCGACGAGGCCATGCAGGCGCAACAGGAGCATGCCCGATCCTTGCTGCGCGGGCTGGCCCACGAGATCAAGAACCCGCTCGGTGGCCTGCGCGGAGCGGCCCAGCTGCTCGACCGGCAGCTGGACGATGCGGACCTGTCCGAGTACACCGCGATCATCATCCACGAGGCGGACCGGTTGCGAGCCCTGCTCGATCGCATGCTCGGTCCGATCAACCGCCCGCGCCACGATCGCATCAACGTGCACGAAGTGACCGAGCACGTCAGGAAGATCACGCTGACCACGCTGCCGCCCGGCATCGCGGTGCGGGTCGACTACGATCCGAGCATTCCGGAGTGCCTGAGCGATCGTGACCGGCTGGTCCAGGTGCTGCTGAACATCGCCGCCAACGCGCTGCACGCGCTCGGCGATCGAGGGCAACTGACCTTTCGCACCCGCGTGCGCAACAACGTGACCATCGGCGGACAGCGCCATCGATTGGTCGCGGCGCTGGAAGTGCGTGATGACGGCCCCGGCGTGCCGGAGCATCTGATGGACCAGATCTTCTACCCGATGGTGACCGGTACCCGGAACGGCACCGGGCTGGGCCTGTCGATCGCGCAATCGACCATGCACCAGCTCGGTGGCCTGGTCGAGGTGCGCAGCCACCCCGGCGACACCGTGTTCACGGTGCTCGTTCCCCTGGAGACCGCAAGCGATGAGTGACGAATACGTCTGGGTGATCGACGACGACCAGTCGATCCGCTGGGTGCTGGAAAAGACTTTCAGGCAGGCCGGCATGCAGGTCACCACCTTCGAATCGGCCGACGAGGCGCTGGACGTCATGCGCAGCAACGCGCTGCCGCCTGACGCGATCATCAGCGACATCCAGATGCCGGGTTCGGACGGGCTGTCGATGCTGCGTCAGCTCAAGCGCACGCACCCGGACACGCCGGTGCTGATCATGACCGCCTACTCGGATCTGGACAGCACCGTGTCGGCGTTCGAGGGCGGCGCGTTCGAGTACATCCCCAAGCCGTTCGATGTGGACGACGTGATCGAGCAGACCCGGCGGGCGTGCACGCTGCAGCGCGAACAGCGCAGCGCCAGACCGGCGCCGAAGACGGCCGGCAAGCCGCCGACGACGATCCAGCCGGATGCCGGCGAGCAATCGCTGATCGGCGATGCACCGGCCATGCAGGCGGTGTTCAAGGCGATCGGCCGGCTGTCGCGCTCCAAGATGACGGTGCTGATCAACGGCGAATCGGGTACCGGCAAGGAGCTGATCGCCCGGGCCCTGCACCGCCACAGCCCGCGCGCCGAGAACCCGTTCGTGGCGCTGAACATGGCGGCCATTCCGCACGATCTGATGGAGTCCGAACTGTTCGGGCACGAGAAGGGAGCGTTCACCGGTGCCCAGTCGATGCGTCTGGGACGCTTTGAACAAAGCAACGGTGGCACCCTGTTCCTGGACGAGATCGGCGACATGCCGGCCACGCTGCAGACCCGATTGCTGCGCGTGCTGGCCGACGGTCAGTTCTACCGGGTCGGCGGCCATGTCCCGATTCAGGTCGATGTGCGCATCGTCGCCGCCACCCACCAGGATCTGGAAGCGCTGGTCGAGGAGCGACGCTTTCGCGAGGACCTGTTCCATCGCCTGAACGTGATCCGCATCGAGGCCCCGCCGCTGCGCGAGCGGCGCGAGGACATTCCCATGCTGCTGGAACACTTCCTGGCGCGCGCCGCGACCGAGCTGGGAGAGGAGACCAAGCTGATGACGCCGGCCTTCGCCGCCCACGTGGCATCGCTGCCCTGGCCGGGCAACGTGCGGCAGCTGCAGAACACCGCCCACTGGCTGACCGTGATGGCCAGCAGCCAGGAGCTGAGCGTGGACGACATGCCGCGTCAGAGCGGCGAGGCGCGCGCGCGGCGCGAAAGCGACTGGGAGTCGGCGCTTCGAAGCTGGGCGGTACGGCAGCTGGACGAGGGGTGCGAGGACCTGCTGGGCAGCGTGTTGCCGACCGTGGAGCGCACGCTGATCGGCTGTGCGCTGAACCGTACCCAGGATCGGCGTCAGGAGGCGGCGCGGCTGCTGGGCTGGGGGCGCAACACGCTGACCCGGAAGATCAAGGAACTGGGCTTGGACTGAGCGATCAGCCCGTCACGTCGGGCAGGATGGACAGATCGCCCTGGAAATCCTTGAACGTGCACCTCACCACCTGCTGCAGGTCCTCGACCGGCTTGCCGTCGACGGCACCGAGCAGCAGTTCGGCCAGGTGCCAGCCTGCCTCGCTGCGCGAGTAGTAGGACGCCATGGCCGGCGTGCCGAGGTAGTCCGCGATGTTGGTGCCGGTGCGAAAGGCGATGCCGGTGCGCCGCAGGGCATCCAGGCCGAGCTCGCGCACGCCGGCGCGCGCGCCCAGCATCACGATGTCGTTCACGCACACCAGGCCGTCCGCCCCGCAGCGCTCCACCAGGTCGCGTCCGGCGACGCGTGACTCACGGGCATCGATCGCCAGGCTGCGCACCAGCTCGTCGTCGAACGCGATGCCGCTCTCGTGCAGCGCACGCCGGTAGCCTGCCAGCCGTTGGCGGGCGAACGTGTACTCACCGTTCGCGTTCAGGAAGCCGATGCGCCGAGCGCCGCGTTCCACCAGCGCCAGCGTCTCTCGGTGCGCCGTGTGTTCGTTGTCCAGGTCGAAGTGCGGGTGCTCGCTGAACAGTTCGGTCCGCCCGAACGTCACGAACGGCACGCCGGCCTCCAGCAGGTAGCGGACCCGTCGATCCTGCGGCCGGGTGTGATCCAGCACCACGCCGTCGGCCAGGTTGCCGGACACCACGGCCTGCAGCTGCTCCAGCCCGTCTTCGCCATGCTCGATCGGCACGGTGCGCACCGCGTAGTCGGTGGTGGCGATGCGTCGATGGATGCCGTGCAGCAGGCCGACCGAGCCGGAATCACCGATCTCCTGCTCGGGGGCGGTGCTCAGGAACGCCATCAGCACGAAGGTGCGCCCGGTGCGCAGGCGGACCCCGTCCAGGTTGCGCACGTAGCCCAGTTCGACTGCCGCCGCCCTCACGCGGGCTACGGTTTCGGGGCTGATGCGATCGCCGTCCTTCAGGGATCGGGCCACCGTCGACAGCGAAACGTCGAGGTGCTCCGCGATCGTCTTCATCGTGACCGTGCGGGAACCTCTCCGCGCCATGGTAGGCGAGCGTCTCCTGTGCCGTGTCGGGTGCCGCCGGAAGGTGGCGCACGAGACTGCTACCTTAGACTAGTCGTGTCGCGTAGTCGGACACCAGCAACCGATCCGGCTCGACATCCTCCTCGACGTCGGCGAATCGCCCGATCGGTTCACGGAACCAGTTGTCGGCGGTGTCGTCGTTGACGGTGGACACCTCGCCGATCAGCACGTCCCCGCCCTCGCCCCAGAAGGCGTGCCACACGCCGGGCATCAGCGTCACGCTCTCGCCGGGTTCCAGCGCCAGGCGCCCGCCGGCCGGCAGGGTGCGCAGCACCCCGTCGCACGGTACCCGCACCTGGGCGTGTTCGTCGATCTCGCCGCGCTCGTCCGGTGCGAACAGCTCCAGCACCAGCGTGCCGCCGCCACGGTTGATGATGTCCTCGGCCTTCAGGTAGTGGCGGTGCATCGGGCTGAGCTGATTCCGACGCGAGATCATGATCTTCTCGGCATAAAGCATGCCGCGGCCGGACTCCAGATCGGCCGCCCGGCCGTTGCGCGCGGTGAACAGGAACAGGCCGAGCTCGTCGAAGCGGCCCTGGCCGTAGTCGGTGATGTCCCAGCCGAGCCGGGCATCGATGACACCGTCGATCGCATCGCGTTCGTTGCGCATGTGCTGCGGTGTCCAGCCGGCGAACGGCGGCAGCGCGTAGCCGAACGAGCGGATGAACGCCTCGCCCTCGCGCAGGATCTCGTTGATCTGGGAACGTTTCATCGGGGCGTGGTCTCCGGGTGGCCTGAGGCGTCCGCTGCGGACGGACTGCCCAGGTACTGTATCGACGGGAGCTCCTGCACGGGTGCGAGCGGTGCATCACGATCCTCGGCGGCGTGCAGCGCACGGATGCGTTTCGCTCGCCCGGGCAGCAGGGTGAACGCGTTGTCGGACCAGACCGTGGTATCTCCCAGGCCGACGCTCACGTACAGCGCCGGCGCATCGGTCTGCAGCTCGAGCACCCGCTCGCCATCCACCTCCCTCCAGCGGGCCGTCACCTGCGCCTCGGGCAACGAATAGGCCTTGAACCGTTTCGGAAACCAGACGTTCTCGCCGACGTGCCGCTGCCCGGCGTCGTGCCAGTGCAGGTGCAGGAAGGCCTGCTCCGGCACCGCGCCCGCGGGCAGCCGCACCACCTCGACGGCGCGATCGGGGGGCACGACCACGCCGTGCGTGCCGTGACCGGTTCGCGACCCGTCGAACCCCTCGATCGACAGGTCGAGCGTCAGGTTCGCCCCGTCCGGCGTGTCGGCGATGGCCCACACCACCGCCTCGCCGGTAGCGGCGTCCGGCTGCACGGTGCACAGCACCGGCGCGTAGAAGCGGCGCGCCATCGAGTGGCAGACTTTCCAGGCACCGCCGTGCTCCAGGCTGGCCCAGCTGGCCACCGGCCAGGTATCGTTGAGCTGCCAGTACAGCGTGCCCATGCAGCGCGGCTTCTGCGAGCGCCAGAACTCGATGGCGGTCTGCATGGCCAGCCCCTGCGAGACCTGGCTCAGGTACACCATCTCCTCGAACCCGTCGGGGAAGCGGAAATAGCGTGCGATGGTCTCCACGATGCGACCGTTGCCGCCGTCGTTGCGCTGGTGGATGTCCATGATCGGCGAGGACACGTTGCGATCCTCGGGCTCGGTGAATCGTTCGATGGCGGTCAGCGACGGGAACGACTGGAACCCGAACTCGGAGCAGAAGCGCGGCCGCACGCTGCGGTAGTGCTCGAACTCCTTCGCCGAGTGCCACACGTCCCAGAAATGCATGTCGCCGGAGCGATCGTCGTGCCAGGCATCGCCGAAGTCCAGCCGCCCCGATGAGGGCGAGGACGGCCAGAACGGGATGTCGATCGCCTCGGCCGTGACGACCTCCTCCAGCGCATGGTTCAGGATCACGTAGTTGGCAAGGTACCTATCGCGGTTCGCGCGCGTCACCTCGAACCAGTTCAGCGCACCGACCAGCTCGTTGTCGCCGCACCACAGCGCCACGCAGGCGTGCGAGGACAGGCGCCGCACCTGCTGGTGCGCCTCGCGCCGCACCAGCGCAAGCCAGGCGGGGTTCGCCGCCGGGTAGTGATTGCAGGCGAACATGAAGTCCTGCCACACCAGGATGCCCAGGCGATCGCACAGGTCGTAGAAGCCGTCCGGCTCGTACTGCCCGCCGCCCCACACGCGCAGCATGTTCATGTGCGCATCCCGCGCCGCACCGAGCAGTCCCTCCATCACCGCCGGCGTGCACCGCTCGGGCAGCGCATCGGCCGGAATCCAGTTGGCGCCGCGCATGAAGATCTCGCACCCGTTGACGGCGATCGCGAAGCGCGCACCGATCCGGTCCGGCGTGGTGAGCAATCGCACCTCGCGCAGTCCGACCTGGCGCCGGATCTGCTGACCGTCCAGGCTGACCACCAGCGTGTGCAGCGGCTGCGCACCGTACCCGGCCGGCCACCACAGCTCGGGGGCATCGAGGTCGAACGCCACCTCCAGGCGGTTCTCGCCCGGCAGGATGCGCACCGGGTGCGCGATGCGCTGGCCGTGGAAACTCACCGACAGCTCGGTCTCGGCCACGGCGAAACCGTGCGCGTAGGCGCTCACGCACACGCGTACCCGACCCGCCTCGCGATCCCCCACGTGGTGCTGAACCACTTTGATCTCGTCGAGCCGCACCGCCGCGTTGCGCCGCAGCCGAACGCTGCCGTGGATGCCGAGCGGCATCAGCGCGATGTTCCAGTCCCAGCCGGCGTGGCAGGCGTTGGTTCTCAGGTGGTTGGTGTGACCGATGCGGCAGTTCCAGTCCAGATACGGCAGCTCGAACGGGAAGGCCTCGGCCGCCTCGGCCGCACGCCGGCTGTTGGAGTGGAACGTGATCTCGATGCGGTTCTCACCGGCGACCAGCGCGGCGCCGATGTCCAGATCGTGACGCACGAACTGGCTGGCGGTCTTCCCCACCACCGTGTCGTTCACGCGCACGCTGGTGCAGCAGTCCAGGCGTGCAAGGCTCAGCGTCCAGTGACCCGTCAGCTCGTGCTGCTCGATCTCGACCTGCCTCACCAGCGTCCACTCCTCCTCGTGCACCCAGTCCAGTTCCAGCTCGCGGTCGCGCCAGTAGGGATCGCCGATGATTCCGGATTCGATCAGCCTGGAGTGAACGTCGAACGGCACGCTGACCGGCAGCGCGATGTCGCGCGCCGGGTGCAGCAGGGTCCAGCCTTCGTGCAGCGGCAGGTCGGTGTCGGTCATCAGGGCTCGTTCTCCAGGTCGGACCACGGGTAGCGCGCGTCGCGAGCGCGCAGCTCGGCATCTAGGGCCGGCCGAGCGAGCTCCCCGGCCAGGTTCTCGTATTGATGGGGATCGGCGAGGTTGTCGTGCACCACCAGCGGTTTCGCACCCAGGCGACCGTTCTCGTCTCGCGGCAGCACCCAGGTGGTGTCCACCGAGCGCAGCCCGGTGCCGCGCACGGTCTCGAAGAACGCGGCCCGCCCGTCCGGCGGCGCACCGCTCGCCATGCCGAGCAGCGAGCTACCGTGGCAGTGCGGCGGTACCGGTGCGCCGGCAGCCTCCAGCAGGGTGGGCATCAGGTCCACCAGCGAGGCCACCGAACCGTCGACCCGCGAGCCCTCCGGCACGCCGGGGCCTGCCATGATCAGCGGAATGCGGATGCTCTCGTCGTTCTCGCAGCCCTTCTGCACCAGTCCGTGGCTGCCGAGGTTCTCGCCGTGGTCCGAGGTGAACACCACCAGCGTGTCCCCGTCCAGCCCGGTGCGCTCCAGCGCATCCAGCATCCGGCCGACGGCACTGTCCATCCAGCTGACCGCACCGTAGTACTCGGCAGCCAGGTGCTTCAGGTCGTAGCCCGCCGGCAGCTCCTCGGTGTGCGGCAAGTGGAAGGAGTAGTGACGAAAATCCCAGCGGTACACCTTGTACCAGTAGTCGCGGTCATCGATCCGCGTCTCGTCGCTGTTCTCGCGCAGCACCACATCGGCCGGGTCGTACATCGTGCGGTACGGCTCCGGCACGTCGGCGATCGGGCAATGCGGCGGCGAAAGATTGTAGTAGAGGAAGAACGGCTGCTCGCCGTCCTGCTCTTCCAGGAAGCTCACCACCTCGTCCGCCTCGAAATCCACGCTGTAGCCGGGTGGCGCGAACTCCGGTCCGCCGTCGCGGCTGAAGATCTGCGCCGAGTGGGCATGGTGCACGCGCGGGATCAGGTAGCGATCGAAGCCGATCTCGTGCGGCCAGGAATGGATGTGCCACTTGCCGATCACGCGGGTGGCATAGCCCGCCTCGCGCAGGCACTCGGCCAGCGTCGCCCCGGGCAGGTGCGGGCGGCGCGCGTACGGGTATTCCGGCATGTTGAAGTCCCCGGGACGGCCGGCGCAGGAGACGTTGGTCCGACCGCCGGTGGCGGTGCGGTTGTGCTGGCCGGAGATCAGCACCGAGCGGGCCGCCATGCACACCGGGAAATTGGTGATCGCCGTCTCCCACACCGCTCCACGGGCCGCCAGCCGATCCAGCGCGGGCGTGCTCACCTGCTCCCCTCCATAGCAGCACAGCTCGTACGGGCGCAACTGGTCGGCGGTGCACAGGACGAGGTTGGGACGCCTGCGAGGGTGGCCGTCGGGGTTGCCGTCGGGGTGTTCGCGAGACGCGCCGCCGTTGCGCGGATGGTTCAAAGCCGCCGTTCGGTCTCGGCATCGAACAGGTGCGCGGCCGACAGCGTCCAGCCGACGCGCTGCAGGCTGCCCTCCTCCAGATGGTGCAGCCCCGGCACGCGAAGCCGCAACTCGGCGTCGTCCAGGCCGAGCACCACGAAGGTCTCCGAGCCGGTCGGTTCGCACAGCAGCACCGGATGCCCCTCCGTGCTCATCTCGGCGTCCCGCCCTCCCAGGGACAGGAACTCGGGCCGGATCGCCAGCAGGGCACGCTTGCCGGAGGCGACCGGGCGGCGCGGCACGTCGGTCGGCAGATGGAACGTGTGCCTGCCGTGGCGGGCGACCGGACGGTCCTGCTCCATGGTGAGCTCGACCGGGATCGCGTTGATCTCGGGCGAGCCGATGAAGCGGGCGGCGAACAGCGTGTCCGGATCGCGGTACAGATCGGTGGGGGTGCCGGCCTGCTCGATGCGCCCGCGGTTCAGCAGCACGATCCGGTCGGCCAGCGTCATCGCCTCGATCTGATCGTGGGTGACGTACAGGATGGTCGCGCCGAGTGCGCGGTGGATGCGCTTGATCTCCACGCGCATGTCACCGCGCAGCTTCGCGTCCAGGTTCGACAGCGGCTCGTCGAACAGGAACACGTCCGGCTCGCGCACCATCGCCCGTCCGATCGCCACGCGCTGGCGCTGACCGCCGGACAGCTGCGCCGGACGCCGGTCCAGCAACGCGTCAAGCTTCAACACCTTGGCCGCCTGATCGACACGCGCGCGCGTATCGGCCGTCGGTTGCTTCCTGATCTTCATGCCGAACGCGATGTTGTCGTACACGCTCATGTGCGGGTACAGCGCGTAGGACTGGAACACCATGGCGATGCGCCGGTCCTTCGGATCCAGGTGCGTGACATCCCGCCCGGCGATGTGGATGGAACCGCCGTGATCCTCCTCCAGCCCGGACACCAGCCGCAACAGGGTGGACTTGCCGCAGCCGGACTCGCCCAGCAGCACGACGAACTGGCCCGGTTCCACCTCCAGGTCGATGTCCTGCAGCACCGGAATGCCGGAAAAGGACTTTTCAAGCTGCCTGATGCTGACGCCGCCGCTCATGCGCGAATCTCCTGGGGGTGGACTTCACGGGAAGGGAGCCTGTGCGCCCGGGCCGTTGCGGCCTCGATCGGCTGAGCGAACGCGGAGCCGAGCAGCACCACGGCGGCACGAGCGGTCACCGACAGCAGACCGTAGATCGCGAACAGCGGTTGCCAGATCGCGATCAGGCACAGCATGGCGATGGCGATCAGCAGCCCCAGCAGGCGTAGCGGGCACGCGATGAACAGGCGTGCACCGTTGCCGAACGCCTCGGCCACGCCGCCCTGCCGCTGGGAGATGCCGTACACGATGGCCAGCGCGAACTGCAGCGACAGCACGGCGACACCGATCGACAGCGCCAGCACCGGCCCGCCCGTCCGGGATGCGACCAGCAGCGCCAACGCCGTCACGCCGGCCACCGGCAGCAGCGCAAGGTTCGCTCGAAAGAACTCGGCCCGCCACTGCCGCCACATGCCGGCCACCAGCTGACCGGGGGCCCGTTCGTCATCACGCGACACCGCCCAGCAGCAGGCGGCCAGCGCCGGCGCGACCCCGAGCACGCCCGCCCCGGCGACGATCAGCGCGATCGCCATCAGGTTGAGCGAGGCGTAGCGCCACACCGCGTGGCAGAAGGCGACCGTGCCGTTGCGCAGCATCGCCCGCTACCCCTTGACCGCGCCGCGCATCACGCCCGACACGATCTGGCGCTGCAGCAGCAGGAAGGCGACGATCGACGGGGCGATCACGATCATGATGCCGGCCATCAGCATCGCCTCGGAGTTGGCCGACATCATGTCCGAGGAGCGATACAGCAGGATCGACACCGTGCTCTGCTCCACCCGGGGCGTGTACAGGTAGGGCAGCACGAAGTCGTTGTAGATGTGAATGGTGCGCAGGATCGCCACCGTGGAGATGGCCGGCACCAGCAGCGGCAGGATCACCTTCCAGTAGATCTGCCAGTAGCTGGCGCCCTCGATGCGCGCGCTCTCGTCGATCTCGCGATCGATCGATTGGCAGAACTGGATGAACACGTACAGCGAGACCACGTCGGCGCCCCCGTACAGCAGGATCAGCGACCACTTCGACCCGACCAGTCCGAGGAACTGCACCACCTCGTAGGTGGAGACCTGGGTGGTGATCATCGGCACCGCCATGACCAGCACGTACAGCGTCAGGATCGTCGCCCGGCCGCGAAAGCGGAACCGGTCGATCACCCAGGCGGCCATGGTGCCCACCAGCACGCTGATCGCCAGCGCGAACAGCAGCACGAACAGGGTGTTGTAGAACGCCAGGCCGATCGGCTGCTCGATCAGGAAGGTGGTGTAGTTCTCCAGGTTGCCCCAGTTGGCCGGCAGATCGGTCTTCTCGCCGCGCAGCATCTCGATCGGCTGCTTGAACGAGGTGATGAAGGCGATCGCCAGCGGACTGATCACGAGCAAACAGGCGAGTGTCAGGGCGGCGTAGTGCACGCCGAGCCAGAACAGCTTCAGCGGTGTCAGCCGGCGGAAGGCCCGGGGCGGGCGCAGCCGGCGCAACCCGGGCAGGCCCGTGGCGGACGGATTCGTCACGAGCGTGCCTTCCCGCCGGTCATCGCCAGCCGCTGCAGCGTCACCGCCACCATCACCACCACCACCAGCACGACCGACATGGCCGAGGCCATGCCGACCCGCCGGAACTCGAACGCCTCCTCGATCACCGCCATGATGAAGGTCTTGGTGTCGTTGGCACCGCCGGTGATCAGGAACGGCACGTCGAACACCTCCAGCGAACCGACGGTGGCCAGGATCAGCTGCAATCCCAGGATCATGCGGATCGAAGGGAACGTGATGTGCCGAAACTGCTGCCATTCGGACGCCCCCTCGATACGGGCGGCCTCGTACTGGTCCTGCGGGACCGACTGCAGCGCACCGTAGGTGATCAGCAGCTGGAAGCCCAGATAGCGCCACACCGAGGCGAACACCAGCGACCACTTGACCAGCTCCGGATCCTGGACCCATTCCTGACGCCAGTCCGCCAGCCCCACGCTGACCAGCACCGCGTCCAGCCCGCCGTCGATCTGCAGGAAGTCGCGGAAGATGATCGACACCGCCACCGAGTTGAGCACGAACGGCAGGAACAGGATCAGGCGGAACACGTTGGAGCCCGGCAGACCGCGGCTCAGGATCACCGCGAAGTAGGTCGCCAGCGCCAGCTGCACCACCGAACCTGCGAAGTAGTACAGCGAGTTGATCATCGGCTTCAGCAGGCCGATGTCCTCGCCCAGCAGGCGACGGTAGTTGTCCAGTCCGACGAAGGTGCGCTCGGGCGACATGCCGTCCCACTCGATCATCGAGAACCAGATCAGCTGGAAGAACGGGTACAGGCTGAACAGGGTCAGCAGCACCAGCGGCACCACCAGGAAGCCTGCGATGACCAGGCGGCGCTGTGCCACGGCGCTGGCGAACCGGCCGGGCGCGTTCGTGCCCGGGGCAACACCCATCGATGTCGATGACATGACTGCTGTGCTCGGTGTGAAGCGGGTGCTGCCCGACCCCTCCGGGAGCCGGACCTACCGGGCGATGGCGCGTTCCCAGCGTGCGTTCAGGTCGTCCAGCGCACCGCCGAAGTCACCGGCGAGAATGACGTCGCGGATGTAGGTGCCGGTCATGAAGTCCAGCCGCGCATCGGCCATGGCCTGCTTGAACGCGGTGCTGGGCGTGCCGGACTCGATCGTGGGCGGCTCGCGATCGAACAGCTCCTGTAACTGCGGCATGGCGGGTTCGATGCGCGTGTCGCCGGGAATGAAGCCTGCAGCATTGGCCACGTCGGTCCCGGTCAGCAGGAACTCCACCCACGCCTTGGCGGTGTCGGGGTTATCGGTGTTCCGGGCCACGCCGATCGCCCAGTCGGGGTTGAGCAGCACGGTGGGATCGCCCTCGTCATCGATCGGCAGCGCGAACATGCCCAGATCGGCACTGGCGTCGATGTCCAGCAGTGCGGCCTGGTCGATCGCCTGCGGAATCGACCAGTTGGCCAGGAACCACATGCCGATCTCGCCGATGCCCAGCAGCGTGCGCGACTGGTCCCAGTTGTTGGCGGTGTAGTCGCGTTCGGTGCAACCAGCCTCGAACAGGTCCTTCACGTAGCGGAACGTGTCCCCGTACGGCTTGCCGATCGCGTAGGGCGCCGGCTCGTCGAGCATCTTCTCGTAGTAGTCGCCGTCGTCGGCGAACAGCAGCGCCGCCTTGTCCCACTGCTGCATCGGCCAGCCGGCACCCATGTTGATCGCCAGCGGCGTGACGTCGGCCTCCTTGAGCTTCTCGCAGACCTCGAACAGCTCGGTGCGGGTCTGCGGAACGGCCTCGATGCCGGCCTTCTCGAACGCCGGCTTGTTGTACACGATGGCTTCGGCGTTGACCCCGTACACGAAACCGTAGACGTTGCCGTCGACCGTGTAGCGGTCCACGAACTGGTGGTGCTCGGCCATGGCCATGCCGTTCATCGGCAGGTAGAACTTCTCGTAGTCGCCGGGTGGCAGGTTGTCGAGCACGTTGAGCACGTCCCCGTAGTCGCCCGAAGCGATGCGGGTCGGCATGTCCTTTCGGTAGGCGCTGACCGGAACCACCTCGACCTCGGCACCCGGATAGGCCTCGCTGAACGCCTGGCTCCAAACCTCCCAGCGACCGTCGTCGACGAACTGGTTGAAGTGGGTATAGAACGTGATCGACCCCTTGACCTTGTCCGGATCGAAGCCTTGCGCGTGGAGCGCCGAACTGGAAAGCGCCACACCGGCGGCGAGGGCGACGACAGCGCGTGAATTCATGTCAGGGGTTCCCGTTGATCGGCCAGCACAACAGTGCTGACAACACGGTACAACGTTTTACCTGATCCGTTCAACCGTCCGGCGTGCGCGAATCGGAGCCATGAAAACGGCTTTGTTCGACGGGTTGAGCAGGTCTGACAACGTGGTATCGAACATCGGGTGCACCGACGGGCGAGCCTTGTTTCCCTAGTCCCGCAGCACCGCCGCACAATTCGCGTGCCCCGAGGCCACGTCCCACGCCTCGCCGCGCACGCAGGCGCTGCGGTACGCCTCGTGCACCCGGAAGCGTCCGCTCATCGGCAATCCGTCGTCCAGCCGCCGGTCGAGCTCGGCCAGGATGTCGACCGGCAGGCGGTTGCCGGTGAACAGCTCGTGCGCCGAACCGGAACTACCCGCAGCCTGGGCACCGTAGGCGATCTTGTAGAAGCCGTTGAACGGATTCGTCGGACAGGTGCCGGCGCCGCACTCCACATCGGTTCCGGTACCGGCCGCCGCCGCCCGTCCGTCATAGGCCCCGGCGATGAAGCCTGCCAGCGCGAGCTGCTGCCAGACGCCGGCGCGCTCGCGGCCGTCATCGATGCGCCCATTGCCGTTGCCGGGCTGCGCGGCGCTGTCGATCTGCGTGGCGGCGCTGACGAAATCACCGGGAATGGAGCGGTAGCGATCCTGGAAGCTGGACCAGGCGGCGCGGATGCCGGCCAGCTCGTTGGCCATGGCGCGCACCCGGGCACCGTCCACCAGCGACTGGCCCTTGAACACCCCGCCCATGATCAGGCCGACCACCACCAGCACGATGGCGAGCTCGACCAGCGTGAAGCCGCGACCGCGGCGCGTGTAGCGCACGGGAACGGATCGAGCGTGGGCAGTCGGGGTCATGCGGGCCTCCCTGGCCGGTGAACGCGGCCTCCTGCCGCGTGGTCGAGTCTGCCCACTCGTGCCGGGCAGGGCAAGCCTGCCCGACAGGACATCGACGCCGTCACGCCGTTCGACGTCTCAGCGCTCAGAACGGCGCACTGCGCGGCACGCGCGGGAACGGGATCGCGTCGCGGATGTTCTCCATGCCGGTCACGTAGTTCACCAGCCGCTCGAACCCCAGCCCGAAGCCTGCGTGCGGCACGCTGCCGTAGCGACGCAGGTCGCGGTACCAGTCCAGCTCCTGCATCAGCCCCATCTCGGACAACTTGGCATCCAGGTGTCCGAGGCGTTCCTCGCGCTGGCTGCCGCCGATGATCTCGCCGATGCCCGGTGCCAGCACGTCCATCGCCGCCACGGTGCGCTCGTCGTCGTTCAGCCGCATGTAGAACGCCTTGATCTCCTTCGGGTAGTTCATGACCACCACCGGCCGGCCGATGTGCTCCTCGGCCAGCCAGCGCTCGTGTTCGGACTGCAGGTCGGTCCCCCATTCGACCGGGAACTCGAACGACTTGCCGGACGCCTGCAGACGCTCGACCGCCTCGGTGTAGTCCATGCGCTCGAAGGCCGCCTCGCTCAGCGACTGCAGGCGCGTGATCGCCTCCTTGTCGATGCGCTGGGCGAAGAAGGCCAGGTCGTCCTCGCGCTCCTCGAGCACGGTGCGCGCCACGTGCTTCAGCAGGTCCTCGGCCAAAGCGGCGTTGTCGGACAGGTCGGCGAACGCCATCTCCGGCTCGATCATCCAGAACTCGGCCAGGTGCCGGCTGGTGTTGGAGTTCTCGGCCCGGAAGGTCGGCCCGAAGGTGTAGCAGCGCGACATCGCCAGCGCGTAAGCCTCCACGTTCAGCTGGCCGCTGACGGTGAGATACGCCTCGCGGGCGAAGAAGTCCTTCTCCGGATCGGAGGCGCCCCCGAGCGTGGTGACCCGGAACAGCTCGCCGGCCCCTTCGGCATCCGAGGTGGTGATCACCGGGGTGGCCACCCACTGGAAACCGGTGCCGGCGAAGTAGCCATGCACCGCCTGGGCAAGGGTTGCCCGCACCCGCGCGATGGCGCCGAACGCGTTGGTGCGCGGGCGCAGGTGCGCCACCGTCCTGAGGTACTCGAAGCTGTGGCGCTTCTTGGCGATCGGGTACTGCTCCGGATCGTCCACGCCGCCGACCAGGCGAACCGCGCTGGCGGAAAGCTCCACGCTCTGCCCCTTGCCCTGCGACGCCACCAGCTGCCCGTCGACCTCGACCGCGCAGCCGGCGCTCAGGTGCCGCACCACCTCGTCGTATTCGGGCAAGGAATCCGGCACCACCGCCTGCACGGTGTCGAAGCAGGAGCCATCGTGCAACGCCAGGAAGGACAGGCCGGCCTTGGAGTCGCGACGGGTGCGCACCCAGCCGCGCACGGTGACGCTGTGCTCGCCCGGTTCGGTGGCGAGCAGATCGACGATGCGCGGACGCAGGTGGGCGGCGGTCATGGCGGTTCTCTAGGGGGTCGGGACGAGGGAGGGGGTCAGTGGGCGGCCGCAGGCGATGGCGGCGCACAGCGCTTCGAAGCCGCCCCACACATCGCCGGCTTCCTGACCCTTGATCATGCGGTCCAGCCGCGCGCTCTCGCGCACGAACGACAGCCAGGCGGCGCTGTCGTGACGCGCCAGCGCACGCTTCAGCGAAGCCTGCCGGTTGGCCCACACGCCGGCGCCCTTGAGCGCGGCATCCAGACCGGCGCCGGCAGACTGCGCCTCGGCCACCCGGGCACCGGCACGCACTTCCTGGTTGAGCGCCCACAGCACCAGCACCGGCGGCTCGTTGGTGGAGGCCAGCGCGCGCAGGATGCGCAGGGCCCGCACCGCATTGCCCTCCAGCACCGCCGGCACCAGATCCTGGATCGAGAAGCGGGCGCTGTCGGCGACGGCCCCCAGCACCGCATCGGCATCGAGCAGGCCGCCCGGGTGCAGCAGGGAGAGCCGCTCGACCTCCTGGGCGGCCGCCAGCAGATTGCCCTCGACCCGCTCGCCGATCAGCGCGATGGCCTCGGGCGTGGCCTGCAGGGCGTGCCTGGCCAGTCGAGCCCCCAGCCAGGCGGGCAATCGCGCCGCATCGATCGGAAAGACCTGCAGCGTCACGCCGGCCGACTCGATCGCCTTGTACCAGGCGCTGGACGCCCCGCCCCGATCCAGCTTGGCCGAGCCGATCAGCAGCAGCACGTCCGGCGGCGGCGACTCGGCCCAGCGCTTGAGCACCTCCCCGCCCGTTCGCCCCGGCTTGCCGGTCGGCAGGCGCAGCTCGATCAGCCGCCGTTCGGCGAACAGCGACAGGCTGGCGCCGGCCTCGGACAGGCGCGCCCAGTCGTCATCGCTCTCGGCCACGATCACCACGCGCTCCTCGAACCCCTGCTCGCGGGCGTGCCGGCGCAGCCGATCACCGAGCTCGTCACGCTGCAGCGGCTCGTCACCGTGCACCAGGTAGATCGGCGCGGTGCCACGCGATAGCTGCTGGTCGAGCTTGTCGGGATAGACTTTCATGGATGTCGAAGCATAACCAACCCACCGCACCGGCGGACCCGCTGTGGCGCGCCCTGCGCACCGTCCTGTTCGAGCTGGACCCGGAGCGGGCCCACGACCTGGCCCTCGGTGCCCTGGAATGGCCCGGCGTGAGCGCCTGGCTGGGCCGCCGTGCGCCCACCGCGCACCCGGTCGACTGCATGGGCCTGAGCTTCGCCAACCGTGTCGGCCTGGCCGCCGGGCTGGACAAGAACGGCGATCACATCGATGCGCTGGCGGCGCTCGGCTTCGGTCACGTGGAGGTCGGCACCGTGACGCCACGTCCCCAGCCGGGCAATCCGGCACCGCGGATGTTCCGCCTGACCCAGCACGGTGCGCTGATCAACCGCCTGGGGTTCAACAACAAGGGCGTCGAGCATCTGGTGCGCCGAGCCGAACGGCGCCGCGGCACGGCGGTGCTCGGCATCAACCTGGGCAAGAACGCCACCACGCCCAACGAACGCGCTGCCGAGGACTACCTGCTGGGGCTAAAGCGCGTGTGGCCGGTGGCCGACTACGTCACCATCAACATCTCCTCCCCCAACACGCAGGGACTGCGTGACCTGCAGCACGGCCAGGCGCTGCGCTCGCTGCTGGATGCGATCGGCGATCGCGCCGCGGCGTTGTCCACCCAGCATGCCCGGCACGTACCGATCGCCGTGAAGATCGCCCCCGACCTGGACGACGAGGAGCTGGACGATGCGATCGACGCCCTGTCAGAGCGACCGTTCGCGGCCCTGATCGTCGGCAACACCACGCGCGGGCGACGGGCGGTGGCCGGGCACCTGTACGCGAACGAGGCGGGCGGGCTGAGCGGCGCGCCGCTGCGCGAGCTGGCCGATGATCGGCTGCGCGCGACGCGTCTGCGCCTGGAGCGCCTGGCGGACTCGGCGGACTCGGCGGCACCCTTGAGCCTGATCGGCGTCGGCGGCATCGACAGCGGTCGGGCCGCGGCGCGCAAGCTGGCGCTCGGTGCAGAGCTGGTGCAGCTGTACACCGGATTCATCTACCACGGTCCTGCGCTGGTGCGGGACGCCATCGAGGCTTGCGCATGACCTGTTACGACGTTTTCAACGGCGATGCCGACGGCTTGTGCGCGCTGCACCAGCTGCGTCTCGCCGAACCGCTGGACAGCGTGCTGGTGACCGGCGTCAAGCGCGACATCGCCTTGCTGAAGCGTGTCCAGGCACGGGCGGGCGATGCGATCACCGTGCTGGACGTCTCGCTGGACAAGAACCGCGACGCGCTGGACACCGTGCTGGCCAGTGGGGCAACGGTGCGCTACGTCGATCACCATCATCCGGGAGAGATCCCGCGGCACGAGAACCTGAGCACCCACATCGATACCGATGCGACGGTGTGCACCGGGCTGCTGGTGGACCGGCTGCTGGAAGGGCGCCACCGGGCGTGGGCGATCACCGCCGCGTTCGGCGACAACCTGTTCGACAGCGCACGCACGGCGGCCGAAGGCCTGTCGCTGAGCGCGGCACGACTGGACACGCTGCAGGAGCTCGGCATGCTGATGAACTACAACGGCTACGGTGCCACGCTCGACGATCTGCTGTTCGATCCGGCCGATCTCTACCGACGCCTGTCGCCCTACGCCGACCCGTTCGATTTCATCGAGAACGACGATGCCTTCGCCACGCTCGGCCGCGGCTACGCCGATGATCGAGCGCAGGTGAATGCGCTGGAGGCTGCGCACGAGAACGAGACCACCGCCCTGTACCGGTTGCCCGATGCCGCCTGGGCACGGCGCATCGGCGGGGTGTGGGCGAACGAGCTGGCGCAGGAGTCCCCGGCACGCGCGCACGCGCTGCTGACCGAACGGGCCGACGGGGCGTTCGTGGTCAGCGTGCGGGCCCCGCTGCTGCAACGCAGCGGCGCCGACGAGCTGTGCGGCGGCTTCGAGACCGGGGGCGGGCGCAAGGCGGCGGCCGGCATCAACCGGTTGCCGCCCGATCAGGTGGAGCGGTTCACGCAGGCGTTCGTCGCGCGCTACGGGTAGCGAACGACCGGATGTGGTGCCGGACTAGCCGTTCCACAACTCGGTGTCGGGGTGGAACTGCGACCAGGCGAACCAGAACGACTGATGGCCGCCCAGGTCAGCACCCGTGGCGTCCACGGCCCGCACACCGCCGCCGTCCAGCACCAGGTGCACGTTCTCGAACACGATCGGGCGCCCGCCGCGCAACGCCTGCAGGGCACGCTCGCGGTGAAACGCGATCGGCGTGCCCGAGGCGGCGATCAACCCGACCACGTCCTCCTGCACCGGCAGACGCGGATCGACATCGCCGATCGGGAAGATCGGCCCGTCGGCATCGCGGTTGTTCCTGAAATCGAAGTCGCGCCCGAGTGCCACGGATTCCAGCAGCACGGTGGTATCGGGGTGCTCGGCCTTCCAGGCACCCCAG
>Ga0115029_1000882_pt1 | contig 25060 bp, 21 predicted proteins | sample SidtaG_3_FD_87297 | JGI IMG/M metagenome (GOLD analysis project Ga0115029, IMG submission 87297) | Marine algal microbial communities from Sidmouth, United Kingdom - Sidmouth_Asex1 metaG | ecosystem: Host-associated > Algae > Red algae > Unclassified | place: Sidmouth, United Kingdom | collected... | reverse complement strand
TAGGCCATCAAATCAGTAGTTTACCGATCTGTGATCCAAGGTTCATTCCACTCTTTGGCTATGATTTATCTAGGGGGGTCAGCTTGTAGGAATTGGGGGGTCAGCTTGGTAGGAATATACACTAATGACTATGGCAACTATTTGACAGGGTATACTTTGAAGAAGCTTGGATATAGTGAATGGGATGCACGTGTTGGCGCGCATATCAATAACGCGGTCAACGGTGTTTCTGACCACGGCTCTAGAGAATACTCTGGCTGGCTTGATTCGGCCTTAGATCAGAGAGCTATAGCTAACGGGTATCATCATGGAAAAACATCATACGGTGAAAACCCCTATCTCTGGCTTCCGCGCAATATGTGGTAAATTAAATGATAAATATGAAAAGATTGGTTCTACTGCTGAGTCTCTTTATGACATTGTGTTGTTCGACTGAGAGGGTCGAACTAGATTGTGCTAAATTCTACGACTCAAGCATTGAAGCCTTGGAGAAATCGGGAATCTTTCATCATCTTATGGGCGTTACGACCGAATTTACTGGACATGATGGTGAGGGAAATAAATTTATGAGATCGATAGATTTTACTGATGAGCTTGGAAATAGTATAACGATTTCAAGTCAGCAATGCGCTAAGAAAGAGGAAATAAATTCTAGCTGTGCTGATACGACTGGTTTTGCCAGATTGGTCAAATTGTCATCGCTTAGCTCTAACCCTATCGTGTCAGGACATGAACTAGTAAAATATGTGCAAATTACTATGCAGAACAGCAACATACGAAGTATAAATAGCCGATTAGATCATGGTGAATTTATTGAATTTCGCCTAATTAACGGTTGTTCGTTATTGTACAAACCCGACGGAGCTGCAGTGAGCGACAAATTTGAATTTCTCTTTAGATCAGAAGCAAAAATAAGAGAGAATTGGTTTTTATACTCCCTTGAGATCAGATCTAATGGAAAGATGATTGGCCTGACAATTTTGAATATCCAGATTCAAATTGAAGTATTTTTTCATTTGGGAGGCATGAACTATGGGGCTAGGAGCTACTGCGCCGCTATTGCTAGATGGTCAGCTGCGGATCCATTAAGTCATGAGTATTATGCGCTATCCTCATATTCTTACGTAGCAAATACTCCGATAAATGCTATTGATCCTGACGGCGGACGAATTTTCTTTGTCGGAGGAGCTAATAATTCTGATGGGTGGGAGTATATAAATCGGTGGGGTCAAGCTTTTAGCGAACTCGGTGTGTCTAGATTTACAAGAATCAATGCTTCGACTGGAAAGTATGGTGATATGCTTTTCACCTCTAATTTTAGAAGTGGCACTTACACCAAGAAACCTGTTCCTATGGGCCATACCATGGGAACTCCAATTGAGCATAGGTCGATTACAGAAGCATACGAACAAATCACAACAAGTCTCGAGGAAAATCCTCTTGCTGAGGGAGAGCAACTGAACCTCGCTGGTTACAGTTTTGGTAGCGTACTCCAGGCTCAAGTGGCTTTAAAGCTTGCTAACAAATGCAAATTCGTAGATAATCTCGTTCTTATCGGAAGTCCTATTCAAGACAATTCAAGTTTTTATCAAGCTCTTCTTGATAATGATAATATAGGCAATGTTATTCGTTATGATATCGAAGACGATTTATTGAGTAACCCTAGCGACGTATGGGAATACGTAATGGGGGCGAATCAGAATTCAACGGATGACGGCCCCCATTTCGATCTTGCAAGGCCAGGTCAAGAAGCGGATCGGATGATGAGAGTAGTGATGGAATGGCTTAGACAACAAGGCGTAAAATGAAAAAATTAATAGGAATATTCTTCGCAGTGTATATAATACTATATGTAGTAAGTATTTTACCTATTTTTGCTTGGAATTCTTTCGGAGGAAGCAATAGTACGAATACTATTCAGAAGGTAATTACAGTTTTTTTTAAGTTTCCTGTACGATATTATTACCATGGAGAATTGAATGTGTTTTTAGCCGCTTTTGTTAATGCTTTGTTTTGGTCGATTTGCCTGACATTCTTCATTTTACTCTTCAAATCTTTTAAAAGGACAAATTGATAATGAAAATTGAATTGGAGTCACAGTGGTTATTCAGGCAATAGCCAGACATGTAAATTGGATTTTGTAGAATGCAGTTTTAGAATTAGCACTTAAATGGTTGGACTGTTACCTGCTCAATGGACTCATTAGAGGAGTTTACACTTGACTTTTATCTCTAGGCGCTTTGACGTACTGGCGATATGTGGATGCACTGATAAGACACGGACTATGAACTTCATATGGATATAGAGCATCAATTGAGTTTTGCCTTTGAGTGCCAAGACAGCATATGCCCTGTATTAATCTTTAGGATCGAGACATACACTTACACACCTAGCGAAGCTACAGAAATCACATTGATTCCATCATTCCGCTGGTAGCTTATACCTGTGCCAGTGATGATATTTAGTGACTTGGGTGCTTTTACCTTCTGTAGGTCTAGCTTGGATTGAAATTTTAGTAGGTTGCTAGCCGCTTCTTCTATATATCTTGTGCCTAGTTTTATTTCAAATGCACTCCAATCACCGTCGTACTTCTGTACGATGGCATCAACTTCAAGGCCGCTCGAATCTTGGTAGTGGAGCACTTGGGCATCGTGCACTTGTGAGTAGACCCTGAGGTCATGGATGATCATTGACTCAAAGAGAAAGCCAGTCAAGCGTAAATCGGAAAACAGCGAATCTTCATTAGCACCAAGGGCAGCCACTGCGAGGCAGACATCTGTAAAGTGCCGCTTGGGAGACTTACGGAGAGCTGCCGATGATCTTAGATGAGTGTTCCATGCGGGCTGATCCTCTACAATCATGAGTCGCGCTAGCGTATCTAAGTAGTCATAGATCGTCGGCCGTGAAATATCCGCCGCATCTACGTCCTGTATGTCCCTTTTAAGCGTTTTTATGGCTGTTACCGTCGCAGTATTTCTGGCCAATGATCTAAGCAGATTTCTCACTCTGATCGGGTCTCTCTTTACGCCAGAGACTTTGCTCATATCTGCCTCAGCTAGGAGATCTATATAGGCGCGGTTGATCTCTTTGGCCTGAGCTACGCTCTTATCTATCAAGGCTGGAAAGCCTCCTATTAGCAATCGCTCAATGATAAATTCGAGTGATATGCCTTGGTCCTGTACGTCTAGATTAAAATGACCTTTAAGTAAGTCACCCATGCTGACCTGACCTGTGGATATGCCCAGCTCTTTCCATGACATAGTCCGCATGTCCACTATGGTAAATCTGCCGGCACCAGAGTGCATTTTTGCTTCTTCTATAGGCTGTGCGGACCCCGTGAGTATGAACTGACCTGTCATCCGCCTCTTGTCTACTTCGTGCCGGATATAGTCCCACAGCTTAGGTTGAATCTGCCATTCGTCAATTAGTCTTGGTGTATCTCCTTGCAGTAATCTTTCTGGAGCTGCTGACATGAGCATGTCCACTTGCTCATTCTGATCTACTTGCAATATGCTTTTGGCTACTTGCTTGGCCGACTCTGTCTTACCACATGCTTTGGCGCCACGTACGAGTACTGCTCCTGAGGCGTCTAATTTTCGCAATAGCTCCTGATCTGATATTCGCTGTATGTACTTCACAATGTGAAGATACCTCATTTTACACATTATAGAGTCACGACTTTTCAATTTATAAGTCTTGTGACTTACATTATATGAGATGTATGCTTTACATTTTGTGATATTATATAGCACTGAGCAATATCGCTGGGCGCTGCGAACTGCGTAGAGTTTGCGTTGTAAGAGCCAATTATCGAGTAGAAAGAATTATCTATCGGACGACACATGCAAGAGAGATTATTTTTCTTCGACCGTATCATGCTTATACCCATTTCGTGCATTAGGCTTCGTAACGAGAGCCACAGGTGTGATAAGAAGAGGAGCTTTTCTGACGAGGCATAGTGAGCTATGTGCATCTCGGCTCATCTCGGCTGCCGCTCGATGGCCAGCCGCTCGATGAACGGCTCTGGAGGCTCGTCTTCACTTCGTAAGGCGAGCAGGCTCGTCTTCACTACGTAAGGCGAGCAGGATAAGCCTGCCTACCTGTGGTAGCTGACTAATCTTGAAGAATATGTGGCTCGCAGTAGAAGCAAAGCACAATGGTCATATCACTCCACTCACTTCATGACAATTGGGCGAGATCTACCCGTGACAAATACTTACCCGAACGATACTCATGACATATAGCCTATAGTCCTGACTGAGCGTCAGTTACATCGCTGAGAAGCATTTACCTAAAATCCTAATGCACAAAATGGGTTTAACAATAGTTAATTTCTGTGCAGATTTAATTTACAAGCCTCTGATCTTATTCAGTGCAGATCCTGCATCTACCCAGCCGATCTGAGCAGCATTATACGTATGAGACACTTCAAATGTGTCAGAGCTGCCGTCTGCGTGATCAAGTCTGACGGTGAGATTCTTACCTGGGGCAAAACTCTCAAAGTCAACGATACTCACTTTGTCATCTTGACGTACTAGATCGTAGTCGTCTTTATTGACAAATGTCAGTGCAAGCATACCCTGCTTTTTCAGATTTGTCTCATGGATACGAGCAAAGCTCTTCACGATCACTGCATGTACACCTAGGAAGCGAGGCTCCATAGCCGCATGCTCTCGAGATGATCCTTCCCCCAAGTTCTCTTCACCAAATACGACCGTACCTATATTTTTAGACTGATAGTGACGAGCACTATCTGGTACAGCCATGTAGTCACCATGATCTACATTATATACTGTATTGGCCTTGTCATTAAAAGCGTTGATGGCACCTATGTAGCAATTGTTAGAGATGTTCTCTAGGTGACCACGATAGACAAGCCATGGACCAGCCATAGAGATATGATCAGTGGTACACTTTCCCTTAGCTTTGATGAGAACTCGCATATCTGTGACCTGTGACTGTGTCAATGCTTCAAAAGGAGTAAGCAACTGTAATCGCTCACTGGTAGGAGACACCACCACTTCTATTCCTGAACCATCGGCTGCAGGAGCATTGTACCCATTGTCCTCTACAGCAAAGCCTTTGGGAGGCAGCTCGTATCCTGTTGGAGGGTCAAGCAAGACTTCTTTGCCATCCTTGGTAGTGAGTGTATCTGTGAGTGGATTAAATCCTAGTTTGCCCGAAAGGGCTATCGCAGTCACAAGCTCAGGACTTGCTACAAAAGCGTGAGTGCCAGGAGCTCCATCGGCGCGCTTTGCAAAGTTTCTATTAAAGGAGTGGACAATACTGTTTTTAGGAGCATTCTTAGGATCGCTAAATCGTGCCCACTGGCCTATACATGGTCCGCATGCATTGGCAAATACCATAGCGCCCATACTCTCTAGATCATCGATGAGGCCGTCGCGTTCTATCGTGAATCGCACTTGCTCAGATCCAGGAGTCACTGTCAGCTGAGACTTGGCTTCTATGCCTTTCTCTTGAGCTTGTCGAGCAATCGACGCAGCACGACTGATGTCTTCGTAGCTAGAGTTAGTACATGATCCTATGAGGCAATACTCTAGATCTGTAGGCCAGTCATTGGCCGCCGCAGCTTCTTTCATCTTACTCACAGGAGTATACAGATCTGGTGTAAATGGACCATTGAGCGCTGGCTCAAGGGTTGAAAGATCTATTTCTATGACTTGGTCAAAGTATTTTTCTGGATGAGCGTAGCATTCAGGATCTGCCGTCAAGTGCTCGCGTATCTGATTAGCTGCTGCTGCCACATCTGCTCTCCCTGTAGATTCTAGATAGCGTTGCATGCTATCGTCATAGCCAAATGTTGAAGTCGTAGCACCGATCTCAGCACCCATATTGCATATGGTACCTTTTCCTGTACAGGACATACTCGTCGCACCATCACCAAAGTATTCTACGATGGCACCCGTACCACCTTTTACCGTAAGGATACCAGCCACCTTCAGGATCACATCCTTGGGACTAGACCATCCACTGAGCTTACCGGTGAGTTTGACACCTATCAACTTTGGCATTTTGAGTTCCCACGGGATACCCGCCATCACGTCTACGGCATCGGCTCCACCCACACCTATCGCTATCATACCTAGGCCACCAGCATTGGGCGTGTGACTATCCGTACCGATCATCATTCCACCAGGGAAAGCATAGTTCTCTAGTACCACTTGATGGATGATTCCAGCACCTGGCCCCCAGAATCCCAGACCATATTTATCTGATACAGACTCAAGGAAGTCAGTGACCTCTTTATTCAAGTCATTAGCTACTTGGAGATCGGTCTCAGCGCCCACTTTGGCTTGGATCAAGTGATCACAGTGCACGGTAGATGGTACATCCACTTGGTCCTTGCCCGCCATCATAAACTGTAGTAGAGCCATCTGAGCAGTGGCATCTTGCATAGCTACACGATCTGGAGCAAAGAATACATAGTCCTTACCACGTCCGTATCGCTTCAGCGGCGACTCGGGATGTAAGTGTGCGTAGAGAATCTTCTCTGTCAGTGTCAGCGGGTGATCTATGACGGATCGAATCTTTTCTATCTTGTCAGCAATCTGCTTGTAGCGACTGCGGATCATCTCTATGTCAAATGCCATGTATCTAAGTGATTTTACGTGAGTGTATTTCGGTTAAGTAAGTCGGTCTGCGAAGCTAGTGAGATTATCACTAATCATACAGGGTCGCTTAGGGATTCTCTAGGCGTTCGAGTAGGCTATGACTTAGTTTTACTATGGTCGCCTCCGTCACTAGTCCTACGAGCTCGTCATCTTTAGTAACTGGCAGACAGCCCATACTGTTCTGTCTCATGACCTGCACAGCCTCCTTGATACTTGCATCATGGTCCACGTGGATCGGACTGCGGTGCATCAGGTCACCTACCGTCGTCAGGCGCTTGCTACGAGAGTGTTTCTTATCCACAAAGTACTTGAGCAGGACTCGCCCGTCTAGCATCCCTATCAGTTGGCCCTTGGCACTTTCTACTGGTGTATGATAGAGGTGATTCCAGTCCATCATACGTGCGACGAGCTCAGGTATTTCATCTTCCTGAACGGTAAATACATCCGTGATCATGACCTCACTGACACGCAGATTTTCTGTCGAGTATTGCTTGAGATCAGATAGCTCGGGCAGCTCCCACTTGTGCACAGGTAGATCACTCACCTGGTTTTCTGCAAGGGCACTTGTCAGGACTACGCGCGCTTCGTCTTCTCCCGTTTTATTCTTTAGATGGGTATAGGCCCTGAGCATCCAGCGTGCTCCCGTCTGGTGATTTTCTAGCCGTTCCTGTATGATTCCCAAGTAGTGATCTATGTCATCTTGATTTACCCCATGAGATTTTAGGCCCTTTCGGGCAAATGGCAATAGCTCATTAAGACACAGATCAGTTGCAGGAATCTTCTTTTCACCAAACCAGTTGAGCTCCGTATCAATACCAAATCGTGCCGACTTAATAAAATTGTCTGTAGCATCATCAAAACTCATGAGCTTGCGCACATCTGGAATTTCATTGGCCATACCGCACATCGTACCCAACCAAAATGCCGCATTGGCAATTTCATCTTGCACGGTAGGTCCTGCTGAGAACACACGGTTCTCAATCCGCAGGTGCGGCTTACCATTGGGACTGATGCCATAGCATGGTCGATTCCAGCGATAGACAGTTCCGTTGTGCACCTGTAGGGCGCGCAATTTGGGGACTATTTTCTTCTTGATCAACTGCAGCGAGTCTTCCTCTACATCCGCGCTGAGCAGCACTCGGAATCTCGCAATATCTTCCCGGTAGATTTCAAGTATAGAATCTTCCAAGTACTTCTTACCAAATGATACACGCGGACTTCTTTCTCTTAGGTGTGACTGCGCCGTCCTAGTGTCAAGAGCCTGCTGAAACATGGCAATTCTAGACTCATGCCACAGTCTTCTGCCAAACACCAGCGGGCTGTTGGCCGCTGCAGCCATAATAGGTCCGCACAGTACTTGCGCGAGATTATACATCTGCACAAAATTGTGCTGAGACACCTGCAGGTGTACTTGAAAGCTCGTATTGACGGCCTCGAGCAGAGGTGAATCATGTCGGAGTCTCAGTTCGTCTATGCCCACGATCTTGAGTTCATAGTCGCTTCCGATCAGCTGATCATTGATAGCTTCCATGAGCGCCTTATAGCGCTTCATCGGAGTGAGATTATCTAGATGCAGATGATCTTGACGGAGGGTGGGAAGGATGCCTGTGAGGATCGGCTTGATACCCAGTTTCGCAGCATGCTTAGCGATCGTGTCCATCTTGTAGGAGGTCTCCCGAGCCATGGTGCTGAAGCAATCACCACGCAGTTCCTGTGGTTCTAGATTGATCTCTAGATTAAACTTTGCCAGCTCCGTCTCCAGCCATGGAAACTCCTTCATGCTCTCGATTACATCCATCGCTCGCAGAGATGGCTTGAGCGTCTTGGTATCTACGATGGTCATCTCCTGCTCAGCACCTATGCGCGTCACGTCGTTGTCAAACCATTCATTGTCCAGCATATACTCCAGCGAGCTGACATCCTTAAGCAATTGCTGGACAAACAGCTGCCTATGCTTTTTACCTGATACTTTGGTGACTTTCTGTTCTCCCATATGCTTTCTTATCTAGAGATAGATTGGAGTATATCTCTGTAGTCGTCTTATTTCTGAATCATACAATTACGCTTCCAATATACGCAAATACTGTGCTAATCTCTACTAGCGGATACCTCCTAGGCTTATAGGCTCGTTATTCCAGTCATGAAAGCGATCAGACTACTACTATTCCTCGGGTTATTGCCAGTGCTTCTCAGCTGTGGTGACGAGGACGAGATCCTTTTTACATTTAATGTACAGGAAGAGTTCTTCCTCCCAGCTGGGCTCAATGCATTTACTCAGCATGTCTTCCTAGAGCGCAATGTCATCAGTAATTACGGTAATATTCTCGATGCTACTGACTACTCAGATGCCGAGGTAGTAGAGGTGCAGCCTGGTAGAGCACAGATGCGAGGCAGACAAGGCAATGAATTTCACGGACACATAGACGAGCTGATCATCCGAGCCGTCAATCCTGACGATCTTTCAGATAAGATCGAGATATTCTATCAGGATCGAGTGCGACGTGATGAGTCAGGTGACCTAGATTTATTCGGTAGTACTACTGAAGTGAAGGAGTGGCTGAGTCGTGATCGACTTGATCTTGAGGTGATCTTTATCTTTCGCACCGTGACTACACAGAGCCAAGACTTGATATTTGATCTAGAATTTGTGGCTAAAGGTGATGGCTAGTTTTACTTACCACTGAGCCCAAAGTGCTTAACGAAAATCAGCTCCTTTTTCGTCAATTTACGATACTGTCCTCGGCTGATATTCTTCTTTCCTACCCCAGCGATACTGAGTCGATCTATGGACTTTACCTTGATACGCTGATCATCTAGTACGATCATGAGAGCATGAGTGATATCACCGCGACCATTCAGCAGGAGCGTGTGCTCGTCATCTTGCTGAGACCACTCCACCTTGGCGTCTATCCCAGTAGTCTTCCATATAGCTAGTACTTGCTGATATACCTCCTCCGTGATTGACTCCTCCAGGAGGAATGCTGTACTGGTAAAGAGGCTCTCTGAAGATGACTCGGCTACTTCTATCAGCTTGGGATCGTTACTTAGTAGTATAAGTCCCGCAGCGCTAGGAGGGAGATTTACGATAGATTGTAGCTCCTGATAGTCCTCAGGCAATAGAGCGTAGACACTTTTACCTCTGCCACGACGAAGGGATATTCCACGCGGTTTATTCATGAGTATATGCAGTAGGCTCTGGCCCGGGATTATGACATTTCCCTCATGACTCACTACGTCATCTTTCTCGAGAGGCACGGCAGGATTAGTACATACTTTACCGTTCACGCTGATCTCTCCATCACGTATGATATCTACGACTTCTCTGCGAGTACCTAGTCCACAGTGTGCTACGTATTTACTCAGGCGCATAAGCTAGAAGGGTGTGTCGCTATCGTCATTCATCCTAGAAGGACGAGTCTGCATCACAGCAGGATTATAAGGTATACTATCATCAGACAGCATCTCCGTATCTGCATCCACAAATTTGGTGAGATGAGGAATAAACTTGAGATTGACACTTCCTAGGGCACCGTTTCTGTGCTTCTGGATGATGATCTCTGTCTGCCCGTCGAATTCTCCTGCGGGCCCGTCTTGTGTCTCGTAGTACTCGGGTCGATACAGAAATATTACAATATCAGCATCCTGCTCGATTGCTCCAGATTCACGGAGATCCGATAGCATCGGCCTCTTATTGGCAGATCGGGTCTCTACAGCTCTTGACAGCTGTGATAGAGCCAGTACAGGAACGTCGAGCTCCTTGGCAATACCCTTGAGTGCTCTAGATATACTTGATATTTCTTGCTCTCGTGTTCCATTTTTGCTATTGCTTCCCGTCATCAACTGCAGATAATCGATGATGATCATGCTGATGTCTTTCTGCATCTTGAGGCGTCGGCACTTGCTGCGTAGCTCATTGATCGTGATACCTGGCGTATCGTCTACGTAGATAGGCAAACCTCCCAGTTTTTCTACACCAGCCTCCAGCTTAGGCCACTCATGATCGTCAAGCTTTCCTTTTCTGAATTTCGATAGCGGTATCTCTGATTGCACAGATACGAGACGCTGCATGAGCTGAGAGCTATTCATCTCCAGAGAGAAGAAGGCTACCCCGCGACCATTGAGCGCTGCATTCCTAGTGAGACCTAGGGTAAATGAAGTCTTTCCCATACCAGGACGAGCAGCGATGATGACGAGGTCAGATCGTTGCCAGCCATTGGTCATCTTATCGAGATCCATGAAGCCAGTGGTCACACCAGTGACATCGTCCTCCTTCTCAGAGAGCATGTTGATTTCTTTGAGAAGCTTATGAGCTAAGAAACCCGCGTCTTTGACACCCTTGCGGAGGTTGTCCTGAGATATATCGTAGATGAGTTTCTCAGCATCGCTCAGCACTTCAAATACATCCTTAGAATCCTCATAGGAATCTGCTATGGTCTGCCCACAGCCGCGTATGAGTTCTCGGTAGATGTACTTCTGCTGTATGATACGCGCGTAGTACTCGGCATTGGCACTCGTACTTACCTTGTTGCTTAAGTATGCCAAGTAGGAGATGCCCCCCACTTCTTCCAGCTCATTTTTCTTACGGAGAGCTTCGCGTACAGTGAGCAGATCTACCGCTTGGCTGCTCTCATAGAGTTCTTGGGCGGCTTGGAAGATCTGGCTGTGCGCTTGCTTATAGAAGCTGTCTGCGTGCAGTGTCTCATTGATCTTGGAAAGTCCGTCCTTGTCTATGAGCATGGCTCCGAGTACGGCCTCTTCCATGTCCACAGCCTGTGGCTGTATCCTACCAAACTCCATGGCATCTGCTCCTGGATCTGTCTTAGATCTCAGACGATTGCCGCTGACCGCTTTCATTGATTTTGTTCCGTCTGCCATGGAGAGTTACTGGGAATTGTGGATAGGAGATTCAAAGGTAGAATGATCCTATCGACTCATTAAAGATCTAGCTATATATAGAAAGTCTTTATGTGTGGATAAGATTCCCTGCATGTGGACAACTATGTGGATTATATGTGGATAACCTTTCGGTCAAATGTGCATAAGCATGAAAAAAGCCCGCAGTAACTGGCACTGCGGGCTTGGGTTGAAACCTGTGGATAAAAACTAGAAAAAACTAGTTATCATCCGATTTTTTCATTTTCCTGTGCTTTTCCTTTACATCTTCTACGGTACCTTCTTGGGTCTCGATCTTCCGCTTGGCCTCTTCTTGCTCAGCAGTATTGGTGATGATGTCTTGCTCAGCTTGAGCGATAGTCTCTTTAGCTTTTTCTATGGTGCTGTGTAACTTGTCGTTTTCCCGAGCTAACTTATCCAGCTCTTTTTCATAGTCCTGTAGGATTTTCTCTTGCTCCTCAACTGCCAGGGCCGCACGATTGCGCCGGACCGTATATTCAAATTCTTTCAGCATCTCTACTAGTCCTTCATAGGCATCTGGTTGGTCATCACTACTGAGATATCCATCCGCTCCCAGATCAGCCCACACGATCAACTGTGTTGTAGTAGATAGCTCAGAGATACGGCTGTAGAGGTGAAAACTTTGGGAGCCATTAACCTGAGCAATTCTTATATTTTCTACCACCTTTTCGTCGCTCTTCTTTACATTTTTCAGCTTGCCGTAAGTCTTCAGGAAGTCTTTCCACTGCTGACTCACATATTTATCATCGCCGTCTCTTACCTCTATGACCACAGCATTGTGCGAGCCATAGGCCATGGACATAGTGCTCTCTGAAATGCGCTGGGCATGAGATGCCACGGTGATACATAGGAGAGCAATTAATAGTAGGGGAGCTTTCATACTTTTAACTATTTTGTGAATTGTAACATTACGTGTTTTACTTAGGAAAGTTGTCAGGTGAGTCTTCCACAATTTATTTGGACGAAAGTCCGCACCTGGCTAAGACTATCGCCCTACTTTGAGGTCGCTCGTCTGATAGTAAGACGTCCTGGTCGCAAAATGGTGACAATCACATAAAATAATTATAAGCTTGTTAACACAATCACATTATCACTTATGAATTTACTTCGACTCGATCAAGTGGTCAAAGAGTACAAGAACAAGCGAGCCGTAGACAGCGTGAGTTTTGCTGTGCGTACTGGTAAGATTTTTGGCCTCCTAGGCCCCAACGGCGCAGGGAAAACCTCCATCATCCGTATGATTACTAACATCACTCGACCAGACGCTGGTAACATCTACTATCACGATGAGCCTATGGAGCGCAGGCACATAGAGAATATAGGATACTTGCCTGAGGAGCGCGGTCTCTATAAGAAGATGAAAGTAGGTGAGCAACTTATCTATCTAGCACGTCTCAAGGGCATGGATAAAGAATCAGCTCGTGTGGCTCTGCGTGAGCAAGCAGAAAAATATGAGATCTCTAGCTGGTGGGATAAGAAGATAGAGGAACTCAGCAAGGGTATGCAGCAGAAAATCCAGTTTATAGCTACCGTGGTACACAAGCCTCAGTTGTTGATTCTCGATGAGCCCTTCACAGGACTCGACCCTATCAATACCAATCTCATCAAGGATGATATCCGTCAGATGGCGGCCAATGGCTGCACCATCATATTCTCTACTCATAGGATGGAGCAAGTCGAGGAGATCTGTGAAGACATCGTCCTGATCAGCGATGGTAAGAATATCCTTGAAGGGAGCGTAAGACAGATCAAGCAAGACTTGAAGGAGTATCGATATGCCTTTAGCTATACGGGTGAGTTCCAGCCAGTTCAAGATGCCCAGTTACATGATGTGATGGCTACTGCAGGGCAAGGAACCTTGCATACTACTAGTACCGTGGGACCAGAGTATGCTCTCAGAAAATTACTCGATGCAGGCAATAGCATCAGTGGATTTAATGAAGTACTGCCAGGACTCAATGAGATATTTATAAAAACAGTAGAGAAAAAACCAGCACTAGCATGAAGGGAAAAGTAGGACTCATCATAGCGCGAGAGTACTGGACGCGCGTACGCAAAAAGACATTTCTCATCAGCACCATCCTGACGCCACTAGCGATACTAGCGATCATGGTGGTCAGCGGAGTGCTCAGCAGCGGCGCTCTGAGTAAGTCCAAGACCTATCTAGTAGTGGACGAGACGGGTGTTCTAGAATCAAGGATCAGGCAATCCGACTCCCATGTCTTTGAATTTGTCGAGGGCGATATCAATAAGGCCAAGGAGCTCTATGCAGCCGGTGGCTACGAGACGATTCTCAGAGTCCCAGCTATGGACGTCTCCCAGCCGATTACTGATATAAAAGTCACCATCATAGGTAATGAGCGCCCTGGATTTGGAGCAATGGAGTCACTACAAGGCAGACTCGAGTCGGCCATGAAAAAGTATAACTATGAGATTGCTGGTGTAGATCAGGACGCGCTAGATGATCTCAAGAGTAAGGTAGATCTCACTATCGAGCTCATGCGAGATGGCGGTGAGGATAGAGCTGTGAGTAACTCCTCGGTAGCCATAGGCTCGGTGATAGGCGGAGTGATGGGCTTCATCATGTATATCGTCTTGATCGTGTATGGCACATTTGTGATGAGGTCGGTAATGGAGGAGAAAATAAACCGCATCGTAGAAGTGGTCATCTCGTCAGTCAAGCCTTTTCAGCTGATGCTGGGTAAGATTGTCGGAGTTGGCCTAGTAGGCTTGACGCAGATCGCCGTATGGCTGGTTCTGATAGGTATAGGCATGACTGTGATGTCTCTCTTCTTTACGCCTGATCAGATGCCTACTGGTGAGATCACTGCAGCTATGGCAGAGGTCGAGGAGAGTGGATTTTCTATGGCTAAGCTCTTTACTGACTTGGGAGAGATCAATTGGTTGCTCGTTGGATCTTGCTTCATCGTGTACTTCTTCGGCGGATACTTTATATACTCGTCATTATTTGCAGCCGTGGGATCTGCGATAGGCGACGACATGGCGGAGGGGCAATCGCTGACATTTCCGATCATGTTACCGATCATTATCAGTTTTATGATGCTCTTTCCAGCTCTCGAGGATCCTAATGGTGGTATCGCCGTCTTTGGCTCCATATTTCCCCTGACATCACCGATTCTCATGCCAGCTAGGGCAGCATTTGATCCGCCTATGTGGCAAGTCCTGCTATCGATTGCGCTATTGATAGCGAGCTGCGCTGGAGTGGTCTGGCTTAGCGGTAAGATCTATCGGGCAGGTATATTGCTCTACGGTAAGAAGCTGAGTCTTAAAAATCTATGGCAGATCATCAGAGACTAGCCATGACTATACATCAAAGTCCATGCGCAGACTATCGGTAAGCGCACGCGCTTGACAAGTAAGTATATAGCCTTCGCTAAGCTCAGTCTCATCCAGAGCTAAGCATACATCCATATGCACTTCACCTTCGGTGAGCTTAGCTATGCATGTGCTACATGCTCCACTTGTACACGAGTAGGGAGGCTCGTAGCCGGCATCCATGAGTGACTCGAGTACTGTGCGACCAGGTATCATCTTGATATCTATGTCCTTCTTGTCTAGACGCACGTGAAGCTCAGCATTGTCAACGATATTGCCTGTGCTGAGAGACTTGGTAGCTCCCTCAGCATTGAAGTACTCCCGGTGAATGTCGTCTGTGTTGACACCCCGACCCTTGAGATGCAGTACAGTATTATCTATCATCTTGCCAGGACCGCAGACGTAGTATTGACGATCCTCAGAGTAGCTGTAGTGCTCATCTAAGCTGCCATAGATCTTGTCGCGATCTATCCTACCGGTAAGCCCTTTCCAGAGACTCTCTTTACCACCCAGCATGCCTGATAGGCCCTTTTTCTTGATTTTAGAAGGCTTGCTGATGGTGTGCTGCACATAGAACTGTCCATCATAGTCGCGTGCGAGCTGATCAAGCTCATCCTGAAAGATGATCTGCTTCTCATTGCGCGAGCCATAGAGTAGTACAACGCGACTCTTGGGCTCATGAGCTAGGAGATGCCGAGCCATAGACATGATCGGCGTGATTCCACTGCCCGCTCCTATAAAGTAGTGGGTACGTCGTGCATCTGGATCAGCCGTTACTTGGAAGAGTCCATCTGGAGGTAAAATCTGTAGTGATTGCCCCTGAGACATTTGCTCAGTGAGTATCGGCGATACTTTGCCACCAAGCACTTTCTTGACGGAGAATCGATAGAAATCATCTTCTGGAGCTGATGACATGGAGTAGGAGCGACGCAACTCATCATCGCCAGAGCCTATGATTACAGTGAGGTACTGGCCAGCTTTATGATTCATGATAGTCTGATGGTCGACTGGCACATCTAAGTAGATAGACACGGTGTCATCGGTCTCTTGCTCAATCTTGGCTATATTTATCGTAAGGATGTCACTCATCTGCTGCGATTATTAGATTCGCTGTCACTAAAGAATATAAGATGCTTAAGTTCAAAGATCTGAAATATTTACTAGCCTATTTGACACCATTGATTGCGTGGTGGGGTTTTTCGGCTGGTGGCATATGGTCTTTTGGATCGGCGTACTGGGCATTTCTTTTGATACCATTTATCGAGCTATTTGTTCCTGCGAGCAAAGAGAATATGTCCGCTTCAGAATACGCACGCCGAGAGCGAAGCTGGATCTTTGATGTATTGCTTTATCTCAATGTGCCGATTGTCTATTTTCTCCTGTATGTGTATTGTCAGCAGATGTCTGCAGCACCGTCTCTGCTTGAGATGGTAGGTATGACAATTAACATGGGAGTAGTCCTAGGATCGCTGGGAATCAATGTAGCTCATGAGCTAGGTCATCGTAGTTCAGTGGGAGAGCGCGGCATGGCCCTGGCTCTGCTGTTGCCAAGTGCTTATCTCCACTTCTACATAGAGCACAATCGTGGTCATCACAAGTACGTCGCTACAGAGCGAGATCCAGCAACCGCGAGAAAAGGTGAATCTGTGTATGCCTTCTGGATACGATCGCTGTATCAGACCTACCGTCATGCTTGGCTCTTAGAAAAGCAGCGCTTGCAGACAGGTACGGGCGGTGTCAATCTCATGTGGATCTATACACTTGTACAGATCGCCTACTGGACGCTGATTGCGGTGCTTTGGTCGTGGCAGGTGATGTTATTAGCTATGCTAGCTGGCCTTGTAGGCGCGCTCCTTCTTGAGTGTGTCAATTACATCGAGCACTACGGACTACTCCGTCGCAAAATTTCAGAGCATCGCTACGAGCCCGTACAGCAGTGGCACTCTTGGAATAGTAACCACGAACTAGGTCGTATAGTCTTGTACGAGCTCGTGCGTCACAGTGATCATCATATGAAATCTCAGCGGCCCTATCAGTCGCTACGATGTATAGACGCCTCACCACAGCTTCCCTATGGATATCCTGGTTCTATACTTCTGTCGATGATACCAGCGCTATGGTTTACGGTCATAGATAAGCGCATACCCGCGACCACTCATGTGTAGTCATAGCTTACAATTTAGGGTGCTGCTGTCATGGCATAGAGAGGGAATCTGGGTCTTACTGATTTCTATACTCGTAGTCATCTCAGGGTGCTCTGATCGTACTACTACCGATGGTGCTGAGGCTTCGTATAGCAATTACCAGCCCGAAGTAGCAGATTTGCTTGAGCACTTACTCGATTCCGATACAAGCTATACCAAGCAGTTAGATACTTTGCCGTCGTCACTAGCGCATGTATTCCTGGCCAGGCAAGCGCATACCCTTACCGATTCACTGTTTTACATTTGGCTAGCGCAGCAAACCCCAGACCTGCTTGATGACTCTACAGAGCGGAAGATGCACCTTCTATTGACTACAGAGCACTATGAGTACCATCACGCGCAGCAAAGATTTGACAGTTGTATATCACTGGTGCGGAACCCACAATTTGCGCCAGCCGTATGCGGAGATGATCCCCTGAGCTACTATGTAGATAAGGTGTTTCACTTAAGACAGATTGAAGATTGCCTCGACAATCTAGAACTCGATAAGGCAAGTGCTGCACTTGCTGAGCTTCACCTGAGATCTTCACAGTATGGACGTCTGCATAGATTGAGAGATTGGAATATCATCAGAGAAACAGAACTTCAAGATGATATGGCTGGCAGTCTAGAGATGAGTCGCCAACTCAAGGCAAGATCAGAAAAAATACCCTTCTGGGCTAAGCGATTGACCTCCTACATACTCGAGGTTTACTATGAGCTAGAATCGGACTATACGGAGGAGCAGATGACGGAAATCTTGTCACTCCAGCAAGAGGCACTTTCTCTGGCAACTTCGAGCAGGGACACCGCCATGATCCATTATAATCAGGCATGGTACCATCGCGGCCAGGAGGAGCATCGTCAAGCGATCAGTGAGTTTGAGAGGGCTAGAGCCATATTTATGAAGCTTGAGCAGTATCTCTTTGTCGCTGGGGTGGATCGTGGCCTCTGCTTATCTACACGAGACCTGAAAGAGTATAAGGAGTCCAATGCTCATGTAGTTAATTTCATGCAGCAGTTGCTGGACCATGACGTGCAGAAGCCAGAGGATGTGCGTGCTATAGATCTACTGCGACCGGTAGTGCTGGATACATGGGGCTTGCTGGCTGATAACTGCACAGAACTATACAGGGAGTCAGGCAGGATAGAGGATAGGGCTTACGCCCAAAAGTGTTTTGCGCTCATCGATAGCTCATTGCAGTTGCGAGATATCTACTTAGAGCCCGATGCACGCAATTACATCATGGGTATCTACCGAGCCATGTATGGTATGGCCATGGATGCTGTACTGCTCGATGAGCCAAGCCCCAAGCGACAGCAACTTGCCTTCAGATATATGGAGCAAGCTAAATCCAATAGAATAATCTCGCGATCGGCGATGCGCAGGTGTGACGATTACCACGTACCAGAAGATATTTGTACCAGGGAGTCCGAGTTACTCGATCGACTCAGAGCGGGAAGTCGCACAGCTCAAGAAAGACATCCACTTGAGCTGAGTATAGATAGTCTACGCTCTATCATCAAGCGAGATCATCCTGAGTATTATCGCCATAGGTACATCACTGATGAGCTGGACTTAGAGGATGTATCAGAATACGTAAAGTCGCAGGATCTCAGTGTCGTCCAATATCATTGGTTTCGGGATGAGAGGACGCTCAAGGAGACATATTGCGTCATGGTAATTACGCCCGATACTACCGCCCTGTACACGGAGAGTGTGCCACATCTCAGAGATGCTCTCAGTGCTTGGCATATAGCGCTGGCGGATAATGATCGAGTGACTTTAGATTCCTTGGATGAGGTGCTTTACCAGACTCTATGGGGTGGCATAGAAGAGTATATATCTACTGATGATGTGGTCATCATACCCGATTATTATCTCTATAGATTTCCATTTGAGTTGCTGGGGTATGAGTGGAAGGTAGGTCGCCTAGATGAGGCTTTGCTTGGCCGCAAGGTCATCAGCTACGCGTATAGCAGTAAGAGCATGCTAGAGCAGCAGCGCGATTTGCAGCCACTAGGTGATCGCTATCTCGGCATGGCTTATAATGGTAAATCACTTGGCGATCTAGATCCTAGTTGGGCGGAGCTTCCAGGTACCTATGATGAGGTGCGACTATGTAGTGAGCATGCATCGCGAGCTTCTGTCTATTATGGTACGGACTGTACACGAGAGCACTTCCTAGAGAGTGCGCAGGATCACGACATCCTGCACCTAGCAGTACACGGCAACTATGAAGATTCGGATGGCTTTCTGCAGTTTAGAGGAGATAGCACGCAGCGATTATATCTGGAGGAGATAGAACGTATGGATCTGAGAGGGTCGCTCGTGATGCTCACAGTGTGTAAAGCTGGCGATGGATCCATAGCACACTCAGAAGGAATCTATGGTGTGACCAATGCCTTTAAGGTGGCAGGCGCGCAGAGAGTCGTGTCGAGTCAGTGGGATGTAAGTGATGCTGTAGCTAAAGAGTTAGTCCCGCTATTTGTGTCACATTTGGCCGAAAGGCCTGTGCCAGATGCGCTCAGACAAGCCAAGCTCGATTACGTGAGTCAGGCAAAGAACAAAGGTCTTACGCATCCGCAGTACTGGGCTGGTTTTCAAGCATTTGGAGCTAGGTGATTCTAGTAGAATAAGAGTAGATAGATACCTACTCCTCCGAGGATGATTCCAGCAATTCGCTGTGCCCACACCAGCACGGAGAAAGCGACTCTATCTCGGATCCAGTGTGATAAAAGAACCTTGAGGGAGTCAGTGATGATGATGACGCCTAGGATAGTGCCAAGGTAAATCCACGCCTGCCGCTCTGAGAGATCACGTGCAACGACCTGACTTCCTGCTACAGTAAACCAAAAGATGAATGTAAATGGATTCAATGTATTGACCAAGAATCCTTTGACAAAGAACTTTCCATGATCGAGAGCCTTCATCTGATAGGCTTCTGTCCTGAAATCCTTGTACTTCCTCAGTGCTATGAAGAGGCCTATCATCAAGAATATTGCCCCACCCAGATACTGCAACCAGCTCTCTAGTGAGAAGCCACCCACAGCGCTCTGAAGGGAGACTAGGCCATAGTAAGCTAGAGACATGATGATGGCATCGCTGAGCCAGATACCCGCCGTCACCTCAAATCCCGCTACACGCCCTCCCTGTAGACAGCTTTGTATCAGGGTGATGAGGATAGGTCCTACCATCACGGCTAAGACAAGGCCAAAGCCTATTCCCTCACGTATCAGCTGAAAATCAGTCATGCACGTACAAAGATGCTCACTGTGAATTGACTCTCGCACAAGTGCTGCCGATACAAGTAACGGTATCCGAGTAGGGCTTGCTACTTTTACACATAACAGTAGAGCATAAGATTATGAGTAAGATACAGATTACATTTCCCGACGGAAGAGAGCAAGCGTATGATAGCGGTATCAGCGCTATGGATATCGCTCTAGATATAAGTGAAGGCCTAGCGAGAAATGTACTCGCTGCTCGAGTCAATGACGTGGTGGTAGACGCCTCCTTGCCTATCCAAGAAGACGCGACGCTTGCACTGCTTACATGGAATGATGAGGATGGCAAGTCTACCTACTGGCATAGTTCAGCTCACCTGATGGCAGAGGCGCTCGAGGCTCTATATCCAGGAGTGAAGTTGGGCATCGGACCTGCAATCGAGACAGGCTTTTACTACGATATAGATACGGGTGATCGCAGTATCAGTACGGATGATTTCAAAGCTATCGAAGACAAGATGCTGGAGCTAGCAAGGACTAAGTCAGTCTACACTCGCAAGGACGTCAGCAAATCTGACGCAGTGGCATACTTTAAAGAAAAAGATGATCAGTACAAGCTAGAACTCATAGAAGGCCTAGAAGATGGGCAGATCACATTCTACGAGCAAGGCAATTTCACAGATCTGTGTAAAGGCCCGCATATTCCCCACACAGGATCTATCAAGGCAATCAAGCTGCTCAAGGTAGCGGGAGCCTACTGGCGAGGTGATGAGAATCGCCCACAGCTGACACGCATCTATGGTGTGAGTTTCCCTAAGAAGAAAGAGCTTGATGCCTACCTAGAACTGCTTGAAGAGGCTAAAAAGCGAGATCACCGCAAACTTGGTGCTGAGCTCGAGCTCTTTATGTTTTCTGAGAAAGTAGGCGCTGGTCTGCCTATATGGTTGCCCAAGGGAACTGCTGTAAGACAGCGTCTCGAGGACTTCATGAAATCAGAGCAACTCAAGCGCGGTTATCAGCCTGTCATCACTCCTCATATAGCTAAGAAAGAACTGTATGTCACCTCTGGGCACTATGAGAAGTATGGCGAGGACAGTTTCCAGCCGATTCAGACGCCGCGCGAAGGAGAGGAATTTTTCCTCAAGCCTATGAATTGTCCGCACCACTGTGAGATTTATGGTCACAGACCTAAGTCATATAAAGAACTGCCGATCCGCATAGCCGAGTTTGGTACAGTGTACAGATACGAGCAGAGCGGTGAGCTCCACGGGCTCACAAGAGTGCGAGGTTTTACCCAAGATGATGCACATATCTTCTGTACGCCAGATCAGGTAAAGGAGGAGTTTCTCAATGTACTTGATCTCACCATGCACGTGGTGCAGAAGTTGGGTTTTGATAGTTTCACAGCGCAGATATCCCTGCGTGATCCAGAGAATCGTGACAAGTATATCGGCTCAGATGAAAACTGGGAAAAAGCAGAATCAGCTATTATAGATGCTTGTGCAGAATCTGGCATGGACACGGTTACAGTATACGGAGAAGCAGCATTTTATGGTCCTAAGCTGGACTTCATGATTCGCGATGCACTCGGCCGCTCTTGGCAGTTAGGTACCATACAGGTGGACTATAACCTACCTGAAAGATTTGAGCTGGAGTACATCGGTGCTGATAATGAAGCTCACAGACCTGTGATGATTCACCGAGCGCCATTTGGATCAATGGAGAGATTTGTCGGGGTGTTGATCGAGCACTGCGCGGGCAAGTTCCCCCTGTGGCTTACACCAGAGCAGTATACCATCCTCACGATCAGTGACAAGTATGAGGACTATGCGCGTGAGTTGAAGACCACACTGGATACGCTAGGTCTGCGAGGAGCCATAGATGATCGTGCAGAGACTATCGGTCGTAAGATCCGTGACGCTGAGGTGAAGAAGATTCCCTATATGCTCATCATAGGTGAAAGCGAAGCTGAATCTAAGCAAGTCTCTGTGCGTCGTCAAGGTGAAGGTGATGTAGGTAAGATGAGTCCACAGGAGTTTGCAGATCTTATAGAGAAGGAGAGCTAGCCAATCAGTAGACTAACCGATCATAGGTGCTGTCTATGCTTCAGGCGGTTGGAGTGAGCAGTTAAGATGAGGTTAATGGCACTGTAGATAAGAACCATCTATAGGAAATTGTAGATCTTTAGCAGCACCTAAAAAACACTGTTATGAAATCGCTCTTTTACAGTCTTATCCTTGTCGTTGCCATTACTCATGTCGCTATAGCGCAGAAGGCCCCAAGTAAGGATAAATCCTTTCCTAGAGTCATTGTCATAGAGAAAGATGCGGACGTGACGGCAGAAACCCTAGCCGTGGAGCCTTCTGAGGTACAAGGTCGTGCCATAAAAGCCGACGTGCTCGTCAAGGTGATCGCACATCCTAGCAAGGGCGAAGAAGTGATCCATATAGTAAACAATACGGATGCGCTTGATGCTATCGATCCAGAAACAATAGAATCAGTAGATGTCCTGAGAAACGATGAGACTAAGCAGATCACGGTTCATCTTAAACATGGTGTAGCCATGCCTATTTTAGAAACCGGCAAAGTCCAAGATCTTACGCGCAAGGCAAAGATGGTCGTCGTAGAGGAAGATACAGAGATGACCATCTCTACCACTGATATTTCTGAAGTAGTACATCTTACAGTCACTACATCTGAAGGAGGCGAGACTCATACGTATCAAGTTGTTACCGACGCGAGGCCATGCCATAGCTCAGCTAAATCTCCAAAGGCTGGAAACTGCATGGTCGTAAGTCCATGCTGCCTATTACAAGATCCACAGGACGCTTCAGAAAAGCCCTATCTCGGTGTGGTCTTACACGAGCGCGATGGCATACTTGAAATCACGGAAGTCCGTGAGAACAGTCCAGCACTCTCTGCCGGGTTCATGGTAGGCGATATCTTGGATAAGGTGTCGCAGTCGGAGATTACAACTCTCGGTACATTGACTAAAGCGATGGCACAAGTAAGTGTCAATGATAAGATTAAGGTACGGGTCATCCGATCTGGAAAGAAGCACAAGCTGACGGTCAACGTCGGTGCTATGCCGGTAGAGAAGCTACCTTGCTGTGCTGGAAGCTGCTGCCAAGCAAAAGCGAAACTCAACTCTACTGACGAGCTCAAGAAAGTTATCGTCATTCAACCAATAAAGGAGGATGTAGAAGAGCCAGAACCAATTAAGATGGTGCTCACGGACGAGATGATTCAGCTGACTACCTACCCTAATCCTGCTACGGATCAACTTACGGTTGACTTTATGTCACCATCTGTCGATCGTCTGCAAGTACGTCTCTTAGATGCAGCCGGTAAGACGGCTGTAGAAGTAATTGAGAACTCTTTTGAAGGCGCATTTAGCGAAAGCCTATCGGTCAAAAATCTTAATCCAGGTATCTACTACCTGCGCCTTGATATCGATGATCAGACGATTACTAAGCAAATCGTCATCGATGGCGGTAAGTAGTCTGCATGGCTGCTAAGTATCAGAAGTGGCTGACGGAAGCAGAGGCGCTGAGTAAGATGCAGAGATACTGCGCATACAGTGAGCGCAGTCACAGCGATGTCCGATCTAAGCTCATAGGACTCAAGGTATATGGAGACAAGCTGGAGCGAGTCATCTCAGAGCTCATCGCAGAGGATTATCTTAACGAGCAGCGATTTGCAGAGTCCTATGTACGAGGCAAGTGGAAATACAATCACTGGGGCAGGATCAAGATCAGGCAAGGCCTTTCGGCCAAAGGCGTAAGCGATTACTGCAAGCGGAAAGGAATGGAACAGATCAGTGAGGAGGAGTACGAGGCCAAACTCCTCGAACTATTAGAAAAGCGTCGCGCTCTAAAACCCGGAGAAGATAAAGCCAAAACTGCACGCTACCTACTACAAAAAGGCTATGAATCACCCCTCGTGTGGACACTCATCAAAGCAACAGCTCCGTAAAGCTCCCATTTGCTATCTCGTAGTAGCGGCATTAACAGAAGATCAATCACCTTCGGAGGTGCATCCAAAAAGCCCACATCGTGCGATGCAGGCTTCTAGTGGTAGCTCCAGGAATCGAACTAGTAGTAAGTGAAGACTTACTGCATGGATTATCAGTCACCCCCGTGGGGTAATCTCGGTATGTGCATCCAAAAAGCCCACATCGTACGATGCAGGCTTCTAGTGGTACCTCTCCGTCTACGCTTCGCTATTCGGACAGGTTCGTCTACGCTTCGCTATTCGAACAGGTTCGTCTACACTTCGCTATTCGGACAGGTTCGTCTACGCTTTGCTATTCGGACAGGTTCGTCTACGCTTCGCTATTCGAACAGGTTCGTCTGTGCTTCGCTATTCGAACAGGTTCGTCTGTGCTTCGCTATTCGAACAGGTTCGTCTACACTTCGCTATTCGGACAGGTCCGTCTGTGCTTCGCTATTCGAATGTCCAGGAATAGAACTAGTAGTAAGTGAAGAATTACTGCATGGATTATCAGTCGCCCCAGAGGTGATCTCGGTGTGTGCACAAAAAAAGCCTACATCGTGCGATGCAGGCTTCTAGTGGTACCTCCAGGAATCGAACTAGTAGTAAGTGAAGACTTACTGCATGGATTATCAGTCGCCCCAGAGGTAATCTCGGTATGTGCATAAAAAAAGCCCACATCATGCGATGCAGGCTTCTAGTGGTACCTCCAGGAATCGAACTAGTAGTAAGTGTAAGCTTACTGCATGGATTTTCAGTCGCCCCAGAGGTGAT